>QMCD01001206.1_pt1 | contig 21394 bp, 10 predicted proteins | sample 1821841 | NCBI WGS metagenome assembly QMCD01 (sample SAMN01991225, study PRJNA193472) | Termite gut metagenome, whole genome shotgun sequencing project. | isolation source: worker | host: Macrotermes natalensis
TTCAGGCAAGGGCGTCGACTGGCAATTCACCACCGACGATGCTCGAATCAAACTCAAGCGACTTTATCCGCAATTTTAGTGCTGGCAGGGTAGTACGGCAACGGCGAGCGCCTTTCGATGGGGCGGTACGGCTCGAAAGAGGCCGACCAAAACTATCGCCGATTTATCGCGGAATGGGCCTCAAGCAGCCGGACGGCCGCGGTTCGCCCCGGAAGGCAAGCCAGCGTCATGGAGGTGGTTTGCGCCTATTTCGACTGGGCCAAAACGAACATCGACCGCCGCGACTACGGACACCACAAAACGGCGGCGGTGGACTTCGTGCTCGATCTTTACGCCAGGACGCCCGTAGACCAATTCGGCCCGAAAGCCTTGGCAACCGTCCAGAAACAGATGGAAATGTCGGGCCGGTTTTCTCGCGGCTACGTCAATAAACTGGTCAACCATCTGCGGACGATGTTCCGCTGGGGCGTCGCCCGGGAGTTGGTCGGCGAGACGGTCGCCAACGCCTTGAAATACGTCCAGCCGCTCCGCAAAGGCCGAACGACGGCCCGCGAAGTCGAGCCGCGACAAGACGTTACGGACGATGTGGTTGACCGGACCTTGCACAGATACGAATACTCGTTCAGGCTGTTCCGCTTGGCACTCGCCAGGATCGAATGCAATATCGCACCCGTCCGACCGCCTCGTTCGTACCCCCCCGTTCGACAGTGCCGTCTTCCTTGGAAGCATTTTGAAACAATTTCGGCCTGTCTATTTCCTCGAATCGCATCCATCGACGCGAAAATGGTGAAAACGATGGACGCCCCTTTCCGCTTTTCTCAAAAACCGATGTAGGGAAGAAAACTTTTTTTGACAAGGCGTTTTTTTCTCGATATACTGAAGGCTGTTGACGGAATCGTGGCGGGACTGGGCGTCGCTGTCGGAAGGCTGCCTGGAGCTTCGGCTACCTGATGCAACTGCTCGCAAACACTGTAATTTAGGCACGATTTTATGCGCGGGATGTGGGAGTAGGTCGGAGGCGGGAGGACGGAGTTCAGGCTTCGCGTCTTAGTGCCTGAATCAGACCGTTCAATACTTTGGCCGTTTCGATGGATTGTGTTTCCATTTCTTTGGCATTGGCCGGTTTGATGAATCCCAACCGAGTCGCCAGTGAAATCTGGTATTCGAGTTCTCGTACACTTCCATAAGCGATATCGAGAAAACGCAGGTAATCCGCCAAACTGTTTCTTCCACACCCTTCAACAATGTTTGATGCAACGGAAACGGCACTGTTCTCCGACCTTCCGACCAATACCGGACGGCAAATCGAAATGGACATCGCCAAGAGCCTGGCGATCCTTGCGATGGTGTTCGTGCATGTACTCCTGTTCATTCCGAACGGCGTCGACACAGAGTCGGCTTATGGCCTGATCGTCGGGTTCTTCGGCGGCGTCCCGGCGGCTCCGGTGTTCATGTTTTGCATGGGCGTCGGCATGGTGTATTCCCGCCATTCGCAGTTTGCGTCGCTTTTTCGCCGGGGACTCCGGCTGCTCTTTTTGGCGTATCTGCTCAACTTTCTCCGGGGAACCTTGCCGCTGACGGTTCTTTCGCCGTGGATCGACGCCGATGCGCCGTTTTTTCAAGGCGAATCGCTGCGAATGAAATGGCTGAGCATGCTTTTCGCCGTCGATATTTTGCATTTCGCCGGGCTGACCTTCCTGTTTTTCGCCATTGTACGCTATTTCAAGCTCAACAAGGCGTCGCTGTTCGTCGTCGGACTGGCCCTCGCCTTGGTCGAGTTGCTGATCGTGCCGCATACGACGAAAAGCACGGTGATGAACGAGTTTATCGGTCTGTTCTTCCGGGTCGATCGCAACAGCGCATTCCCGTTTTTCTCCTGGATTCCATTCCCGATCGCCGGTTATCTTTTCGGTGGACTGCTTCGGAAATGTCGAAATAAAAATTCGTTTTACGCTTTCCTGTTGGCGGCGGGTTCGCTTTTGTTCATCCTGTTCACCGTGACCGCGCTGAAATACCAGGTTCCGCTGGGAATGCGGGATGACGACGTTTATTATGCCCAGGATTTTTACCGCGTTCTTTGGGGTGTTTCCTTCATCCTGCCTTGGCTCAGCCTGCTGTATTTCCTTTCTTTTTGCATTCCGGAAGGATTTTTGCCGGACACGATCAAACGTTGGAGTCGAAACGTGAACGGCATTTACATGGTCCACTGGGTCATCATCGGCTGGCTGGTCGCAGTCGGTTTTTGCGTCCCGTTACCGAAATTCAGTACGATCGCGATTGCCGCCGTGTCGCTCGGCATTCTGCTGGCAAGCGATTTTCTCGTTTCCACTTACGCCCACTGGAAACAGCCGGCGACGGATGCAACGAAAGGTTGAGTGAAAACGGAACACCATTGCTTCCCGGCTCGCTCCGAAGATCGACACCTACACCGCACTTGCCGACTTGCTCCAACCCGGCGACGATCATTTCCTGCAACGCCGGCAGATTGGCCCTTTCGTCAACAAGGTCGGCCATGTCGGACAGGAGTGTAGCGAACGATTTTGACGGAATCATCCGCCTTGCCGACAGTCATCCTTAAAACAAATACAATGACCATGCCTCTTGAAAAAGAATACCCCATCTTGGAATTCGATCCTGCATCGGAAGCGGTGATCGAACCGACGATGATTATCCCGCCCGCCGGTCTGCCCGAGCGCGGCGTGATCTGCTTTTTCCGCGAAGCCATCGAACAAATGCGTCGGGATGGACGCCTGGTACCCAGTTGCACGCTTCATACGGAAACAATCGATCTTCCCGTTTACCGAACGACGGTCAACGAAACGCCGATTTGTGTAATACCGGCCTATTCCTGTGCGCCGGGCGCCGCCGCTCAACCGGATGTGGGAAAAACGCGTTCGCGGCTATCCGGCGATGGGATACAAGATCGGCGGTTCACAAGAAAATAGCGCATCACCCGCGTTTTTCGTCCGCCGGAACTGGTTGTTTCAAACGACTTCTGATAAAATCGCTTCGTTGTTTCTCCCCCATTTCATACCAACCCACAATCGATCCATGCGAAGTTCGGCTACCGTCAAATCCTCCAAAACGACAAAACCGACTACAAAGTCGAAAAAGAATACCACCCGCCCGGCAAAAGAGGAGCGACCGACCCGGAAAGTATCAACGGGGGCGGCGACGAAGCGGACGGCGAAACATCCCGAGCGGCTCACGTTGTACGACCGGTTGTCGCACCTGACCTACAAGCAGGCTTGCGACATTCTCGGCTCCGACGGGTCGCGATTATTGCGGCGTTCGTTTCCGCTTGATTCGCTCGACGTGGCGAACGACGTTTATCTCGGCGAAGACCTGTTCCGGCTCTCCATTCACGAACCGTGGATCGAACCGGCGACCGTTACCGTGACGCTTGCTCCCGGTACGAAGCACAAACTCGGCGTCTCTTGTTCGCACTGTAATCCACACGGCAATCCAAACCGGTTCTGCGAACACACTGCTGCGACGCTCACATTTCTCCTCGAAGAGAAATCGCTTATCGGATTGGCCGAGGTTCCCGATCTCGAAACGCCGCCGGAATTGTTGACACCGAAACGGCTCCACGAGCGCGCCTTGCACGAACGGGCCGAGCGTTCCCGAGTCGAGAAATACCGGATCAAGGCGAACGATAAGACGACTCCGTGGACCGATTATCTCGTCGCCAGCGAGATTTCCGGTAAAACCCACCGCGTCGCGTTGCGAGGCACGGAGCCGGGCGATTCCTATTGTTCCTGCCCCGATTTCAAAACGAATCGTCTCGGGACGTGCAAGCACATCATGTATTTGCTCCGCCGGATCGCAAGACAGTTCGACGACAAGGAAATCAACAAACCGTACAATAACCGTGAGGCAATCGTTTATCTTCGCTACGAAGAGGAGCGGACATTGCATCTCGCGCTCCCCGACAAGACCGACGAATGCGACTGCGACGACTGCAAGGCCGTGATGAGAATCGCGAAGAAATTTCTCGACAGGCCGATCAACGACGTTCACGCCCTGCTCAAAACCGTCAAAAAATTGGAGGCGGCCGGTCAATCCGTGACGATTTATCCTGATGCCGAAGAATGGATTCGCGACCGGCTCCATAGGGATCGGATCGCCGCGCTGGTCGCGGAAATCCGGACGAATCCCAAAAAACATCCGTTGCGCAAATCGTTGCTCGGCGTCGATCTGCTCCCGTACCAACTCGACGGCATCGCGTTCGCCGTCGGCGCCGGTCGCGCGATTCTGGCCGACGACATGGGACTCGGCAAGACGATTCAAGGCATCGGCGTCGCGGAAATGCTGGCAAGGTACGTGGAGATCAAGAAAGTCCTGATCGTTTGTCCGGCTTCGGTCAAATCGCAGTGGAAGGCCGAAATCACCCGCTTCGCACCGCACCGTGACGCTCAAGTCGTTCTCGGGAACGCGAACGAACGCTGCGAAAAGTACGAAAACGGTACGTTTTTCACGATCTGCAATTACGAACAGGTGATGCGCGACATCCTGCCGATCGAACGGACGAAGTGGGACCTGATTATTCTCGACGAAGGACAGCGTATCAAAAATTGGGAAGCGAAAACCAGCAAGGCGGTCAAGGCCCTGAAATCGCCCTACGCCCTTGTGCTCAGCGGGACGCCGATGGAAAACCGGATCGACGAACTCTATTCCGTCGTCCAGTTCATCGACGACCGGCATCTGCTCCCGGCCTATCGCTTTTTTCACCGACACCGGATCGTCGAGGATTCGGGTCGCATCGCCGGTTACAAAAATCTCGACGAACTCCGCGAACAACTGGGGCCGATCCTGCTGCGCCGGACCAAGGAATCGGTGAGCCTTGAGTTGCCCGAACGGACGACGGAAATCGTTCGGATCGCCCCGACCGGCGAGCAACTGGAGATTCACGACGGGCAAATGCGGATCGTCTCAAGCATCGTCGGGAAATCGTACCTTTCCGAGATCGACTTGTTGCGATTACAAAAAGCCCTGCTTGCCGCCCGCATGTCCGCCGACAGCACATTCCTCGTCAACAAGGAAGAACCGGCGTTTTCGAGCAAACTGGAACGGCTCGAAGAACTGCTCGGTGAACTGCTCGCCGAACCGGATCGTAAAATCGTGCTGTTTTCCGAATGGACGACGATGCTCGATATGATCGAACCGATTTTGCACAAAAACACGGCGGGCTTTGTCCGGCTCGACGGCAAGGTTCCGCAGAAAAAACGGCAAATGCTTGTCCGGCGATTCATGGACGATCCCGATTGCCGTGTTTTCATCACGACGAACGCCGGTTCGGTGGGCCTGAATTTACAGGCCGCGAACACGGTCGTGAACGTCGACTTGCCGTGGAATCCGGCGATTCTCGAACAACGGATCGGCCGCGCCCACCGTATGGGCCAAAAACGGCATGTTCAGGTTTTTCTTCTCGTTACGGAAGGGACGATTGAGGAACAAATGCTCGCAACGCTTTCGGCGAAGCATGATTTGGCGCTGGCGGCGCTCGATATCGGCAGCGACGTGAGCGAGGTCGTGATGCAGTCCGGCGTCGAAGAATTGAAGCGGCGTCTGGAGGTGTTGCTGGGCGCGAAGCCCGCCGCACCTGTCGATCATTCGGAACGGGAGTCGATGCAAGAGATCGCAGAGACAATCCGTCCTCGCAATGAAAATCAGGAACGGATCGTCCAGGCGGGAAGCGAGATCGTCGAATCGATCTTTAAGTTCGTCGGAACCCTTGCCGTTCAAACCGACTCGGCAAGGCAGGATTCGCTGAACGTTCCCACCATTTCACCAATGGTTTCGGCGGCGCGAGAGATGTTGCCGCAGGTGTTGCCGACCATTCAGAAAACAGTTGCGGAAAATGTCCGGGTCGAAACGGACAGCGAAGGAAAATCGCGCATTTCGTTCACCATGCCGGAAAAACCGGTGTTGGACGGTCTGCTTCAAGCCGCGACTCAGTGGTTGACATCGTTGGCCGGTTCCCGGAAAAATTGACGGGGCGCGTTTTATACCGAAGCCGGCCCCGTTTTCCGGTTGAACCGCCTGTTTACTCTCCGGGCAGTGTTGTTTCCGGTGGGCAGGCATTCCGGTACGGCGTCGAATCACGGGCGACCGCCGTGTACTCACAGCCGGGAGCCTACCGCCCGTCGCGGCACGTGACCGGCTTCGGGAAATTTCAATGGCTTTCAGTAGATATACTGGAAACGCGATAAAAACGAACATTTGGTGAAGACTGCCTGCCGCACTCACTCGCCCCTGACTCCTGTTTGTATAATAACATCAACGGCTCGTTCGAGCGGCAGGCGATTGTGCGCGGGAACAGTTTCCTGCCGTTTACGGTATACACGCAGGGTCAGGCGCTTTTCGTCATCGCTTCGGGTATCGGCAACACCGGGGCCGTTCCGTCGATGACCTCTTCGGTGACTTCGTAGGTTCGACCCGTCGGCAGGTCCGGCAACTCGTACATGATATCGAGCATCGCGTTTTCGACGATCGACCGTAAACCGCGGGCCCCGGTTTTTTTGTCCAGCGCTTTTTTGGCGATCGCGCCGAGCGCGCCGGCGGAAAATTCGACCCGGGCGTCTTCCATGTGGAAGAGACGCTGGTATTGTTTCACCAAGGCGTTTTTCGGCTCGGTCAACACGCGGATCAAGGCTTCCTCGTCCAGCGAAGCGAGCGGGGCGAAGATGGGCAACCGTCCGATCAGTTCCGGAATCAATCCGTATTGGTGGATGTCCTCGGCCGTCACGCAGGACAGGTATTCGGAGGTTTGCCGTTCCCGAATCATCGGGGGCGACGTGACGAAGCCGAGCGATTTTTTGCCGAGCCGTTGACTGATGATGTCTTCGAGACCGACGAAGGTTCCCCCGCAGATGAACAGGATATTCGTGGTATCGACTTGAATGTACTGCTGTTCCGGGTGCTTGCGTCCCCCCTGCGGCGGCACGTTGGCGATCGTTCCTTCAAGCATTTTCAGGAGCGATTGCTGGACACCTTCCCCGGAAACGTCGCGGGTGATCGAGACGTTTTGCGATGTTTTTCCGATCTTGTCGATTTCGTCGATATAAATGATTCCCCGCTGGGCCGCTTCGACGTCGAAATCGGCCGCGTGGAGCAGTTTAAGGATCAGGTTTTCGACGTCTTCGCCGACATATCCGGCCTCGGTCAGGGTGGTCGCATCACCGATCGCGAACGGGACGTCGAGTATCTTGGCCAACGTTTGTGCGAGGAGCGTTTTCCCGGAACCCGTGGGGCCGATCAACAGCACGTTCGACTTGTCGATCACGATGTCGTTTTCGCCCGCACCTTTGTTAATCAACCGCTTGTAGTGATTGTGAACGGCGACCGAGAGAACTCTTTTGGCGTAATCCTGGCCGACGACGTGTTCGGTCAACCTGGCAAAAATTTCGCGGGGGGAAAGAACTTTGTCGAAGGTTTTTTCGCCGCCGCCGCGTCGGCGTCGCTCCTGGCTGAGAATCGATTGGCATAACTCAATGCATTCTCCGCAGATGAAGACATCGCTCGGACCTTCGACCAAGGGGCCGACGTCCCGGTAGCTTTTGCGGCAAAAAGAGCAGAAGGCGTTTTTCTTGTTGGTACCACCACGATGGTCGGATGAGTTGGCGTCACGTCCTGGGGACATTGTCATATCCTTTCACAAATGCCGGTTGAGCTTGTTTTTCTGACGTATCCGTCTGGTGTTGGGGTGTGTCAGTTCAGTCTCTCGATCGGCCTCGTTCTCATCCTTGACGCGGCCCGCGGCATCCATGTCCGATTCAAGCGTCCCCACCCGGTGAGGAGGGGAAAGGAATCGACTTTCCAAAATCGATTCGCACACCAACGACGTTTTGCCTTTTATTCTACCGAATCCGGTTACGTTTTCCGTCCAGCCGCCTGTTTACCGTCTGTCTACCGTCGGGCAACGTTGTGCCCGGTGGGCAGGCTCCTCGAAAGTCGGCTTCGGGAAATTTGATCGATCCGGGAATAAATGTCGACTCGTCGGTCCGACCGCACCTTCGCGCCGCACGGTCGCAATACCGCGCGGCTTCCTTCGTCGCCGCCACGTTCAACATTTGTTCACAGATCAATAACTGTTTTCAGTATGAACGAGTGGAACGAGGAAAACCTCAACACGATCCGGGAACACGAACGTCCCGTCTCGCCGGTTACTACGCGAGAAACCGGACTTTTGTTTGCCCGCTTGAGGAAATTTTCCGATTCTTTCTCGTTTTCGGCAAAACAGGGTTCCTACCGAAGTCGGTTGAATTTTCCGGCCGAACCACCCGTTATACACCGAAGCCGGTTGAGCCGTTGATAAACACAGCCCGCTTAACCGCCTGTTTACTCTCCGAGCAATGTTGTTTCCGGTGGGCAGGCTCCTGAATCGTCGGCTTCGGGAAAGTTCAATGGCCTTCGGTATCCCTGTCTTCAACCATGTCTTCAAAAGCCGTTTCCGGAAGGGCGGGAGGCCGAGTCGCTACTCGTTTTGCGTGGATTCGCCTTTTTTTCACCGTCGTCCGGGAAGAGGGACTTCTCCGACAGTCGTCTCTTTATTATTCGGAATTCACCGACCTCAAGGACACCTTGAGAAGTCATTTCATCGAACTTTTGCGGCATTTAAAGGGGTGAAAATTCCTGTTGTATCGAACTTGCCCGTATTCCCTTTATGACGAAAAAAGCGAGCGGCGTCATCATGCCTATAAACGCTGAACCCAATATGAGTTGAACAACCGGATCAAAAAGCAGGAATGGCATAAAAGGATCGGTTCCCGGCCGATTCCCCTCCATTCTCGATCAGTCTTCGCGGAAAGTCAATTCCTCATACCGATCCTCGTACCGAAGCCGAGGGCCCGTTTTCGCGTGGAACCCCAAAGATTCGGATTTGGCATCGCAATCATTACAACCGTCGATTTCCGGCGTGTCCTGCTCTTGATATCCGGTATAATCCGATATACGGGAAGCAGTTATACTGGAAACCATTGAAATTTCCCGAAGCCGACGATTCGGGAGCCTGTTTTCACGGAGGGTAAACGGACGGGTAAAACGGAAAACGGGGCCGGCTTCGGTATATCTCGAAGAGGGGAACAAATGCGATTCGCGTGTTATACTGAAAACGCGATGAAAACGGACATTCGGTTAATTCTGCCTGCCGTACGCACTTGGCCACAACTTTTGTCAATATAAGTATTTACGCGAATCGTTCGAGTGACGGGCGATTGTACACGGGAGGATTATCATGCCGTTTACGGTATATCGCATGTTCGGATTCCTGGTGATCGGGATGATATCGGGAGCCGTTCCCGGTCTTGTGTCGGCCCAGCAATCGGGACCGATCCAAACATCGTTGCGGCAATTTGGAATTCCTTTTCGCATGGAAATGGACGGCGTGAGCGATCCGCCGAAAATGGTGGAACTGCTCTATTCGAGCGATCAGGGCAATTCGTGGAAAGTTTATGGCAAAACCGGCCCGGAAACGGGTAAAATCGATTTTCGCGCACCCGGTGAAGGAGAGTATTGGTTTGCCTTTCGCACGACCGCGGTGAGCGGCCAGGTACGGCAGCCGAATCTTGCAGGGCCGGTGCTGCGCGTGATCGTGGGAAAAGGAGGCGTGGATGCGGCGTCGAAACGAGCTGCCGCCGACTCTCCCGTCGACGTACGGGAAAAACCCCTGACAAATACGGACCGTTCCACGTTGTTTCCGCCCGACACGGGGAATGCGTCACGAGCAGGGAATTCGTCACGTTTCTCCGATTCGCGATGGACGGCAGCCTCCCATGCCGATCGACATTCCGGTCGCACGACGCGCAACGGTCCCGTGACGCCTCCCAAGCCGCCCCGTTCGGCAAATAAAAGCCGGAAAAGCGACCAGGAGGGAACACCGGAGGAAAAAACGGAGGAAAAAACGGCGACGCTGCCCGATCGCTCGGTCGCGGCAAATACGGCCTTGGCGGATACGACTCCGGCGGGTATGGTTCGTCGTGAAACAAATGATTTTATACCGAAGCCGGTTGCGTTTTCCGAATCGCCGGTCATCTCCGAGGCGCCGTCGTTGGATTCCCTCTTTGTCGACATCGGGAAACTTTACGGTACTCCACCGGGGATGGAACCTCTTTCGTCATCGGAAGATCAGGCAATAACACCGGAACAGCCGCGTAAAACCGGGGGCAGTAAAACCGGGGCCGGTGAAATTGGGGCCGGTGAAATTGGGGCCGGTGAAATTGGGGGCAGTGAAAATGGGGTACGTGCAGTGGACGGGAATGCCGGGGCCGGTTCGCCTTTCGACACGGTTTCTCACGAATCGCAACCCGTTCTAAAAAAGGAAGTTCCGGCGAATAAGCCCTCGTTGGTTTTTGAGCCGCCGGATAAATACGGTACGTCCGTTTCGGCGGAAAAAAACGCGTCCAGCGCAGTGCCGTCCAGCACAGTGCCGTCCAGAACAGTACCGTCCAGAACAGTACCGTCCCAAGTGTCGCCGACGCCCTCCGCGCAGCCGGATTCCCCCCTAAAGCAGCCGGGCGGGGACAAAACATCGTCCGCTCCCGGTGTTTCGCCCGGGATTTCAGAGGTAAAACCGGCCAAACAGCCTGTGCCGGCACTGCCGGGCCGCATTACCAAAATCGAGTTGCGGGGAGAAGATAAAAATCCTCTCAAGAAAAAAGTCGTTGTCCGATGGGCGGTTCCCGGCAAGGACGCCCCGGTGGCAACCCCCGCCGTTTCGATACGTGTGGATATTCTGCGGGGGTTTTCCGCCGAGGGACCTTGGGAACCGCTTGTCGTCGGTCTTGAAAATACCGGAGAACACTGGTGGTTCGTTTCCGAAGTCGATTTCACGCCGTTCTTTATCGCCGTTCGTACCCAGGGGACCGACGGCCGTTTCACCTTCGATACGACACGTACCCCGATCAAAATCGGTCCGGAAATGCTCGCACACTGAAAGCGATAAAAAATTTTCCGAAGCCGACATCCGGGAAGCCCGACCTTGAAAAACGACACTGTCCGGAGGTAGACGGGCGGGTTGAACGGCAGACGCAACCGGATTCGTTTCAAAACGGGTCGTTTTCCGGGATACGCACGGAACGTGTTTTCTCTCTTGATTTTATCGACACGGTTTGTTACGCTCCGCACTGCGGGGCGGCTGTGGAATGGCCGCGGTGCGCCCTCGTTCCGCTCTTTTCTAAAGATCACCATGGCCCAACCGTCTTCCATCCGGAAATTTCCCGTCAACCCGTTCGCGCGGTTATGGTATCCGGTCGTGATGGTGATCGCCCTTCTTTTTTCACTCCTGTTTTTTGGCGGATGCGCCGCCCCCAAAAAAGTCCGGCTCCGCGGCATCTCCGGCAACGACGCCTTCGACCGGTTTCGCTGGGTGTCTCCCGAGCGCCTTGAAATCAGCCGGCGCGCCCAATTGACGTTGCGAAGCTACGATTTGGAGAAACAGCTCAAAACCGATCCGGTCGGGACGTTGGTACGTATCCGGGAACAAATCGACCGGGAACCGACGCTCGATTTGATTTTTTCCTTCGCGGAACTTTCCTTTCTCGAAGCAAACCGGCAAGAGGGAAGCAACCCGAGACTGGCCCTCGAAATGTACGTTTCCTCCGCGATCCATGCTTACGGCTACCTGTTCGACTCCCGGTTTGAAAATCGCCGCAATAATTACGATCCGCATTTTCGCGAAGCCTGTCTCTTCTACAACGGTTCGCTTGAAAAAATCCTCCGGCTCATGGGTCGGGACCAGCTCGTCGAACTGACGCCGGGCCGCACCTACGCCCTCAAAACGCTCGACGGCAGTTTCAATATCCGGTGTGTCCAGCGTTCCGGCCAATGGCAAGGGGATGATTTCGAGCCGTTTCGATTTGCTTCCGATTACGAAATCACCGGCATGCAGAACGAGTATCGGCAATACGGGCTCGGAGTTCCGTTGCTCGGAAAGCGCAAGGCGGACGCCTTGCCTTCGCCGACGACCAAATACACCCCGAACGGTTTGAGCTTTCCGGTGACGGCGTTGCTGCGTTTTCTTCCGGCGGAACGGAACAGCACGGTTGCCGCGCATTCGCCGACCGCCGGTTCCGGTCGGCGTGTCGTCCAAACCGCCGCTCCCGATTCGAATTTTCCTTACGGGAGCGCCGTGCCGGTTCACGCGGTGATCGAATTGTACGATCCTCTCGTCACCGCTTCGACGACGATCGCGCGGCAACAAGTACCCCTGGAGAGCGATTTGACGACGCCGATCGCCTATTCGATGTCCGATTCCCGGATCGATGAAATACGACGGCTCGGTTTCCTTCGGCCGGAAGTCTTCCTGCTCCCGACGAGCTCCCAACCGGCGAGCATCCTGACCGGGGACACGGCATCCGCGGCGGCGGAAGAAGGAGTACCTGGGGAACGGGTCGCCGGGAAAACGATCAAGGGACTTTACATGATGCAGCCCTACGAACAGGGGAAAATACCCGTTATTTTCGTACACGGGCTCACTTCCTCGCCGCTTACCTGGATGGAAATGTTCAATTCGTTGCGGAGCGAACCCGTCTTATGCGACCGATATCAGTTCTTTTTCTATTTTTATCCGACCGGCCTGCCGTTTTGGGTTTCGGCGGCCCAATTTCGGCAGGACCTGGTGGAATTTCGCCGTTCTTTCGATCCGCATCGACGGGACCCCGTCTTCGAACAACTGATTCTCGTCGGCCACAGCATGGGCGGACTCATTTCCCATTTGCAGACGATCGACGGCGGCGAACGGTTCTGGCAGCTCGCGAGCAAGGTTCCCTTGGAAGAATTACTCGCGGACAAATCGCCCCAAATGCGGAAGGAAGTACACGACTGGTTCTACTTCCGGGCCAATCCGTCGATTCGCCGCGTCATCAGCATTGCGACCCCGTATCACGGCAGCGACGCCTCGAACAACCTGACTCAATGGTTCGGCCGGACCGCGATCAAATTGCCGAACGGCGTCCGCGACGTCGTCGTCGCGACGTTGAAGGGCGATGACCGGTTGGCGGAGCACTCGCTTTTGAAAGTCGAGACGAGTATCGATTCGTTTTCCCCCGAACTGGCGATTTACGATGTCATGGAGGAAGCCCGGGGAAAAATGCGGGAACATTCGACGGACGTTTCCCCGGTCCGGTATCCGCCGGGCGTTTTTTCGCCACCGCCGGTCGTTTATCACAATATCGTCGGGGAAATCGAGTTGGACGTTCTCTCGAAACGTTTTTTTCCGCCGAGCGACGGCGTCGTCAAGACGCAAAGCGCCCGGCTCGAACATGCCGCCAGCGAAGTGGTCGTTCCGTGCGAACACATGACCGTACAGGCACATCCGAAGACGATCCTGGAAGTTCGCCGGATTCTTTTCGAACACCTGAAATCCCTCGGGCAATCCGACAATCATCCGTTCCGGCGCAGTACTACCAGCCGTATGTGATACCGCCGGAGCCGGTATGGAGCGTCACGCATTCGTTGACCTGGATGTCGTACCCGAGAAATCCCCGCCAGACGCCGTTGTCGCACTGGACGCTGAAACCGGCGTATCCCCAGTCGCGGCCGACGTCGAGGCCGTACACGTCGAAGGAATTGTCCGCATGGAAACTCGCGCCGCCGTAATCGGTGAACCGGGTTCGGATCGGGGTCGCCGTTTTATCGAAATACTCGTGAATCCAACTGCCGTGGACTTCGCCGGTGATCTTGCATCCGGCCGCGTAAAAGTTCTTGGCGACCCGGGTTCCGAGGACCATCCGCAAGGAATCCGTGTCGGCGTTTTCGACCTGTAGGTTCGCGGCGCCGGCCCCGGTTTCGTGGAACCGTTCCTGATAAACGCCGGCATATTGAAGTGCGATGAACGGCTGGAAGGCCGCTATTTTCGTACGTATCTGCATACCGCGTTCCAGGTAGAACACGGCTTGCCCGCCCCGATGGTCGCCGTTCGCCTCGCGGTCCACATAGGTGATCCGGCGATGGGCGGAATAGGCGTTGAAACCGCCCCCGGCAAAACCGAGCCAATAGCCTTTGGAGACCCTGAGTTTGAGGAACCCTCCGAATATGAAATCGTCGCTCCGGACGCTTTGCCGGACACGGTCCGCCGTGAGATGGGCCCGGCCGTAGGAGAAATAAAAACCGACCCGGTCGTCATGATCGCTTCGCGCGCCGATGCCGACGATCGTTCCCCCCACGCCGTAATCGACGGCATGGGCGTTCCCGTCGTCATAGCCGTTTCCACCGAGTCCGTAGCCGATGATCCACGCGTCGTATCGATGCGGCGTTCCGCGCGAGGTACACAGATGGGTTTGACGCAATGAATTGGCCAGCGTCCCGTTCTGGATCGTGAGCCCTTGGACGGCCATGATTCCGAGCGAACCGTAGATTTCCCCGCCGAGTTCGTTGACGGCCCGGCGATAATCGTCCACCCTTCCTTCGTCCAGCAACACGTCGAGATGCGCCTGGAGGTATTCCATGTCGTTCCGGGCCGTCGACCGCAATGAATCGAGGTGGGCGGCGATCGACGTTTCATTCCATGTCGCGGCGTATTGACGGAACGGGTGTTCGATTCCTCGTTGCCGATACCAGTAGGACCACGGCGTGAACCCGCTTCGCAGCGCGATGCCCGTCCCGGAATCGGTTGAAACATCAGTCGCGTAACCGGTCGCGGGATCGTCGGGGAACAGCGTCGCGGTGATCTGCCTGATGCCGTACACGCCGTCGGTCGCCCGGATAAATTCATAGGGCAAATTCCGCGCGGTTTTTCCGAACACCGCAACCCGTCCGCCGGTCAGGAAGGCTTTGCCGTCGGCTTTCAACAGGGAATGCCAATTTTCGTCTGCGAAAACGGCGAGGGAAGCGCCGTCGTCGATTTCGAGGTTTCCGCCGAACTCGACTCGTTGTTGGACGATGAGCGCGGAATTGCGCCCGATGATTCCGTTGCGAAATTGCACCTGGCTGCCCGAGAAGGCGGTGATCCCGCCGACGGTTTCCATGTCGATGTTCGTTTTCCCCCGGACGGCGCCGTCGAAAACGAACAGGAAGTCCGGATCGGCGGCATTGGTGGCGACACCGCTCCTGATATCGGTTTCGCCGGGCGCGACGCCTGCTTCGGTCGGCAGGCGGCCGAAAGTCAACCGGGTTGCCGCCTCGCACGGGGATTTCGCGACATATTCCGAAACGATGTCGCCGCGCAAAACGGCTCCCGACATGATGTTGATCTCTTCGACGTACGCGCTTTTCCCGATGGAAATCGATCGGCTCTTTCCGTAAATCGAACCGGTGACGTCGAACCGGGACACCAAGGCGCCGGAGAGGTCCCGCAGGATAGCGACATCCTCCCGCAGGACGGACGGATCGTAATCGTTTTTATCGTATTTTTTTTCATAAAGAGGCCCGGCGTCTCCGGGACCGGCTTCGAAGTGGACGCCGTATCCGTAATTGCCACCCGCCTCGATCGTGCCGCGGTGAATGACGACATTCCCATGACCGTAAGCGACGAGCAGGCCGGTCCCGCGATCCCCGTCGGCCCGGATGCTCCCGGTCGGGTTGATCCAAAGCGTGTTATCGATTCCGTCGATCCGTATTCCGCCCGCCGCCGTTCCTGAAGCGTGAATGTCGTGCGTCTGGACATAGGTGAGATCGTCGGTCAGGATGTGAACTCCGACCGCGTACGCGAGCGGGGATTCCCAATCGTCCCCGCCGGTGTACAGGAGTTGCGGATCGTAATTGAGTTTGCGGTAAAACGTCGTCCCGTAGGAAAGGGAGCGGTCGATGGTGTAGCCCAGGTCCTGGAAGGCGGCGAGTTCGATTTCGAGGAAATTACTGTTGCGCACTCCGTGGTCGCTCATGAGGGAATGGATGTCGGCGGGATGAATCAGCGTTCGGGTCGGATCGAACTCATAAGAATATCCGTTCCCGTCGGCATCGGCGACCAATCGGGCTCCCGTAACCGGCAGGCCACCCGAACCGGCCAATCCTTCCATTTCCGTTCCCGCGACGGTCGGAGAACGGTAGTCATCGTAAAGACCGCTGAGATGGAATGAGTCCGCACCGCCTGTTCCGTCGAGACGAATCGCCTCCCCCGGCCGGGCCGGGGCTCCGTCGATATCGCGCAGCAACCTGTCCCACGGCGTCAAGACGGGCCCGAATCGCGCGGAGAGTGTCGGATCATCCGCCGTGTTTTGGGGAAGGGCCGAAGATGTCAGGCCGAGGATATGCCTGCAAGGTGACGGCGGTGAGCGAATCGCCGTCCATCGCCAAGCGGGACGGTGTCGCCGCGGGTACGTCGCTCCCGATGACGATCAGCGCGTCATAACCGCCCGACTTGGAAACGTCCGGGTTGCCGCCTTGCGTCAAAATATCGTATGCCGTCGTCTTGAGCACCGAATCGGTCGTGATCGTATTGATGTATGTCGTCGTTTCCTTTTGTGAGTCGCTGAAGACGACCCGGATGACAACCTGCCGTTTTGCCCCGTCGGAGATATCCGGAGAATCGATCCCGTTCGGGATGATCCGTTGCGCCCAGTACCCGGCCGCCTCTTCGATTGCCCGCTTTTGTTCCTCCGAAAAAGCGCCCGTCGATAACCCCGTTTTCGATTGATTTCCGGCAAGATAATTGTAGGATTCGTCGCCGTCGGCGAATTGGAGAGTAAAAAAACCGATTTTGCGATCTTCCGCCGCCCGGGTTATTCCCATAAAAAGAACAGAGCCAAGAAGGGCCAGTAAAATCGCCGTCTTTTTTCCAGGCCGCCCATTTTTTGAATGATGGTATTGATAGAAAAATTTCAGCATGTCAACCGTGAGAGGTTGGAAGTTTTAGATAAACCGCCTTTGCGGTAGAAATAGCGAAAAAAGAAAACTGCGCCGTTATTTTCTTAAGATATCGTCCCCGACGACCGCACTATCCAGAAAATTTGGAAAAACCGATAAATTCGATCAAGTTTTCCCAAAAACAGACCGCAACCGTGCCCGGGCACATAGTGTCCAGGCTCGTCCGGGTTCGACACCGGTTTTAGAGGGGACGATCAATCGGTGGAATCGGAAACCGTTTCTCCGCCGTTTTGGTCGACGATCAGGACGTTTTCACCCAGATCGAGTTCTTCTTCGATCGGTTTGCCGTCCTCGCCAAGCAGCATATCGGCAACGGCGGTTTTTGCTTTTGCCGTTTTGATCAACGCCGAAAACAACACGTCGCGGTCCGATTCGGTGATCATGCTGACGGCGTCGGCGACTTCTCCGAGATAGCGCATGAACGTGTTTCGCCGTTCTCCTTCGAGTTTGACGCGTTCCCGGCGTTTGAGGTACATTCCGAGTTTGCGGCCGACCGCCTGGAGGGCGAGTCGAAGTTCTTTTTGAATATCGGGATAAGACGCGATGGCTTCCTTCGATTCGCTTGTAAAGGGAACCCAGACGCTGGCCAGGTGAACCATGACCGTAATCGGGCCGCGCGGCAATTGCCCGCGTGCCTGGGCGAGGCCGTAGGGTTTCCAGTTCATTCCCGTCACGGTCTGGGTAATCAGGCAGGCTCCGGCCTGGAATTGGAGCGGAACCCGGTTGGCGTAACGATAAACGTTCATCGTTTGCCCTTCGGACAGGTTAAGCGTCTGCATCGCTTCGTGCAGATGTGCAAATCCTTTTGCATCAAGGTTTTTAGGAGAGAGCCGCGGTTTCAGTTTGGCGCTTTTGATGATTTTATCCGCCGCGTCCGTTCCGATTCCGTCGAACGTCGCCGTCAGGAATTGACGCATTGTCCTTGCGTCGCTTTCCGCAAGCATTTCTTCGAGCGCCTCCTTGCCGACTTTGTGCGTGGGCGGGGGTCCTCCGTAGGCAAGCGCGACTTCGATCTGGAAAGGGTTCCCCCGATAAACGGCCGGCGGCCGGGTCGCCGAGACGAAAAATTCGCCCGGGACCACCTTGTGCAGCCCTTTAAGCAGGTGTTCTTCCCCGATCGGGGTAATGCAGTCGGTCGAAGGGGCGGGTATCTTTGCTTCCTGGATCGCTTCGTACAGTTTCTCCACATCGTGCCGCTGCAAGGAACGGGGGTCGGTCCGGACGCCCAGCGCCGCCGATTCGATCAACGATTTGGCGGTTCCCGGCGAGACGCGTGAAAACGATTCGATAAAAAAGCGAGCAAGCGTCGTTTCCGGCGTTTCATGCAGCATGTGGATGAGTCGCCCCAATTCGACGCCGTAAGGGTGCGGCTTGATTTCAATCGGTTCCGGCGGCAATTCGTCGACGACGGAAAGATACTCCTTTTGCCCGCCGTCCGGGTCGGTGTAATGAATCGTCACATGGGGATTCGAAATGGCCGTTTGTTCGAGGTATTCGTCGACGCTGCCGCGACCCCGTTGGTATTTCGCTTCCAATTCGATCGTGACGCGCGTTCCATGTTCGACTTCGTGCCATTCGATCCCCTGGTCGAGGAACATTTGCCGTCCCTCGTCGTTCGGCGGGATATCGACGCCGTCTCCTTCGCCGTTGAGAATATCCGGCTGGTTGGTTTTCGTGTTGATACGGATCACGTAGTAATGGGCCGGCCTGCGAACGGACAATTTCGAAACGATCTTGATCGGTTTGCCGGTCGTCAGGAGGCCGTACATGCCGGCTGCGCTGATCCCGATTCCTTGTTGACCGCGACTCATTCGGAGGCGATGAAATTTCGAACCGTAGAGGAGTTTGCCGAAAATCAGCGGTATCTGTTTTTTGACGATTCCCGGCCCGTTGTCCTGGACGCCGACTTTGTATCGATTTTTTCCGGTTTCCTCGATATGGACCCGGATTTCCGGAAGAATACCGGCTTCCTCGCAGGCGTCCAGCGCATTATCGACGGCTTCCTTGACCGTGGTCAGCAGCGCTTTTCGCGGATTATCGAATCCAAGCAGGTGCCGGTTTTTCGCGAAAAATTCGCTGACGGAAATTTCCTTTTGTCCCTTGGCCATCTGCTCGGCGGAAGCGCGCCGCTTGCGAGCGGTATCCATGGTTTCGATGGACATGATGATCTTGTATACTGAAAACGGTTAAAATGTCCCGCAGTCGGTCGCGAGCCGCGACGGGCGGTAGGCTCCCGGCTATGAGTACACGGCGGTCGCCCGTGATTCGACGCCGTACCGGAACGCCCGCCCGTCGGAAACGACACTGCCGAAGGCAGGCGGATGGGACGGGCTGTGTTTACCAACAACTCAACCGGCTTCGATCTAAAACAGGCTGGAGCCGTTGAAACGCCGTGAATACGGTGAAATTTTGCTGATCTGTGAAAAAATTCTGAACGTAGCGGCGACGGCGGAAGCCTTGCCGTAGTGCCACCATACGGCGCGCAAGGACGGCTTGCGTGACGGTCGCCATTTACGGTCACCATTTATCCGCAGGTCTACAACGGCCCCCAGTATACTCCAAGGGGCGACATGCGCCAAGAACGGCTGCGGCAGGCAATCTTTCCGGCTTTGATACCGAAGCCGGTTGAGTTGTTGGTAAACACAGCCCGTCCCATCCGCCTGCCTTCGGCAGTGTCGTTTCGGTGGGCGGGCGTTCTGGTACGGCGTCGAATCACGGGCGACCGCCGTGTACTCACAGCCGGGAGCCTACCGCCCGTCGCGGCTCGCGACCGGCTGCGGGGCATTTCAACGGCCTCCAGTACATACCAGTAGTCTTGGAAAAAACGCGAAGGAGTCCGCAACGTATCTTCGCGGACATTGGGGAATGGAACTGTAACGATTTTTGGCGTTACACTGGGTCTTGGACGTGGTGTATTTCCGTAACACGGCGCGAGGATTTGAGTCAAACTCGGCATCGAATTTTGGGCGACAATTTGTCGTGGATCAGACGCTTTGCGGTAACGATTATGAAGCAGAGCGATGCGAAAACGAGCATGGCGGCGAAGCGGAGGAAGGCGGCCTGGAGCTGCGACTACCTGATGCAACTGTTCGCAAACACTGTAATTCAGGCACGATTTCATGCGCGGGACGGGACAGACGACCGGCCTCGATTTCCGATAAATTCCCGATAATTTATCGTCTTTCCGCGGCCCTCCCCCCTTGTCGAGCCGTGTAATAACACGATAATCGAGGTATAAACTTTCTTAATAGTTGTCGCTTCTCAGTATTCAAAACGTTTATACGGATTGGCGACCGTGTTGCCCTGTAAAAGCCTGTAATAAGTAAGGAGAAAACAGATGTCCGGATCATACAACCCGTTTACCGTCGCACAACAGCAAATCGATGTCGCCGCCGAAGCGTTAAAGCTCGATCGGGCGACCCACCAGTTGCTCCGCACTCCGGAGCGTGAAGTGCATGTCCGGTTCCCCGTCAAAATGGACGATGGGCGTACGGAAATTTTTCACGGTTTCCGCGTCCAGTACAACACCGCACGCGGTCCGGCCAAAGGCGGCATTCGTTGGCACCAGGACGAAACCATCGATACGGTTCGGGCGTTGAGCTGCTGGATGACTTGGAAAACGGCGGCCCTCGACCTGCCGCTTGGCGGCGGAAAAGGCGGTGTCGTTTGTGATCCCCGCAAACTTTCCGACCGGGAAAAAGAACGGGTTGCCCGCGGGTACATGCGTGCCATCGCCCAAAACGTCGATCCCAATTGGGACGTCCCGGCTCCCGATGTCGGCACCACGCCGCAAATGATGGCTTGGATGCTTGACGAATATGAAACGATAACGGGCCGGCGGGTTCCGGGCTTAATCACGGGAAAACCGATCGGACTGGGGGGATCGCAGGGCCGAAACGACGCCACGGGACGCGGCGGTTGCATTGTCGCCCGGGAGGCGGCGCTGGCGTATAAAATACCGCTTGAAGGAAAAAGCATGGTCGTCCAGGGATTCGGCAACGTCGGCATGTTTGCCGCGCTGCTCGGCGTCGAGCTTCTCGGCATGAAATTGACGGCCGTCAGCATGGTTGACGGCGCGATTTACAATCCCAAGGGAATCGACGTCAAGGCGTTGGCCGAATATGCCCGGCAACACGGCGGCTCGACTGTCGGTTTTCCCGGCGCGGAAGCGCTGCCGATGGACGAATTGCTGACCCAGGAATGCGATTTGCTCGTCCCGGCGGCGCTGGAAGGCGTGATTACGCCGGAAAACGCCGGAAACATCAAGGCGAAAATGATTTTGGAACTCGCCAACGGTCCCACGACGCCGGAAGCAGATGCGATTCTCAACGAACGCGGGATCATTGTCGTTCCCGACTTCCTGGCCAACGCCGGCGGTGTTACCGTTTCGTACTTCGAGCAGACCCAGAATTCCTATAATTACTACTGGGAAACCGATGAAATCCAGCGGCAACTCGATCGGAAAATGTCCGCCGCGTTCAAGACGATCTTTGAAATGAGCGTCGAGCGCAAGATACCGCTCCGTGACGCCGCGTTTCTCGTCGCGGTTTCCCGGGTCGCCGACGCCTGCAAACTTCGCGGCTGGGTGTAA
>QMCD01000817.1_pt1 | contig 21393 bp, 19 predicted proteins | sample 1821841 | NCBI WGS metagenome assembly QMCD01 (sample SAMN01991225, study PRJNA193472) | Termite gut metagenome, whole genome shotgun sequencing project. | isolation source: worker | host: Macrotermes natalensis
CCTCCTGGGAGGAGGAGTACCCGCAGGGGGAGGTGGTAGGTAAAATAAATACCTATTAATCATAACTCTAAGGAATTCTTTCTGCCTACCACCTCCCCTCTTGCGGGGTACTCCTCCTCCCAGGAGGAGGAGAATAGAGATACTACCAGTAACATGATACTACCAGTAACATGCGAAACTTGAGTAAACTAATTTTAGTCTGGCACATCGTATCAAACGCTTTATATTATCAAAGTTCTTAAGTATCGGATGTTTTAAGTGAGCGAGCAATCATCATGCTTGTGCTCCGCCAATACACGGTGTGGCAATGTTCCGTGTCCCAACAGTTCTATCGGACAGTTGAAGTTACGTTCCAGCCATGCGGAATCGATATCAGTATCGGGGTGATAATCCAGCGTTTCGTTCACGCAAGCGATGGACTTCACTTGTTGCAGCACCGTGCCTATGTCGTGACTGACCAGGATAATGGCACAGTCCCGGTTTATTTCTGCCAGCAACTGATAGAGGCGCGCTTCAAAATGCTTGTCTATATAGGTGTTCGGTTCGTCAAGGACAACAAGTTCCGGGTCGCTGATAATGGCGCGACCTAACAAGGCTCGTTGCATCTGTCCACCGCTCAACGAACCGATAGCACGTTTCTCTAACCCTTTCAATCCCATACGGGCGATTACCGTGCGGGCTTTCTCACGGTGTGTTGCGGTGAAGCGTGAAATCAGTGACTTCTGGGAACTGAGTCCGGAAAGAATCACTTCTTCCACAGTTATGGGGAACTTACGGTCTATGCTGTTGTACTGAGGCAGATAGCCCATTTTTAGTGATGAGTGTTTAGTGATGAGTGATGAGCGCTGCGCTGTGCCTTCCTGCTTATCACTAATCACTAAACACTCATCACTATATAAGATTTCTCCTGCCGAAGGTTTCAACAACCCCAGAATACACTTGATTAGCGTAGTCTTTCCGCCACCATTAGGCCCGATGATACCTAAGAAATCCCGTTCGTAGATGGTGAGGTTCACATCACGCAACACAGTACGTTCATCGTAGCCGGCACAAAGACCTTTTATTTCAATAATGGGAGCGTTCATTTATTATATAAACTCTTTATTCTCGCAAAAGAGTGAGACATTCATTTTATTCAATTCTCTATCTTCAGTACTTGCGCTATCTTCAACATCTCCTCTTCCCACTCGTAAGAAAGCGGATTGATGGGAACTACCTTCGTACCTGTTTGCCGGGCAATTATCTCTGCATTACGGCGATCAAATTCCGGTTGTATAAAGATAGTGCGGACTTTCTCTTCCTTACAGGTATTTATTAACGTCTTAAGATGTGAGGGAGAAGGTTCTTTGCCTTCTTCTTCTATGGAAATCTGATGCAAACCGTAGTCACGGGCAAAGTAGGACAGTGCCGGATGATAAATCATAAAGGCTCGATCGGCATTGGGAACGGACAGCATACTGCAAATGAGGCTATCGGTACGTTCAATCAGCAAGCAAAGGTTTTTGTATCGTTCCAGATAGGTCTCTTCGTTATCCTTATCTATAAGGCATAAAGCACTTAAGATGTTCCCGGCAATAATCTGGGCGTTATAGGCAGAGTTCCAGATATGCGGATCTACGCCGGCAGCATACTCACCATCGGACTGATGGGCAGCACTGCTATGGATATGCGAAGCATCGTAAATAAGGTCAACGCCACGGGAAGTATCAAAGAATTGCAAGTGGGGAGCATTATCCGTCAGTTTGTCCATCCATGTTTGTTCAAAACCAATATACCCAATGCGAAAGTATGCTTTACTCTCGGCAAGACCAACAAGTTGCTGCGGCGTAGGGTCATACGTCTCCGGACTGCTTCCTTTGGGAACCATACTGACAACGTTAAAGTTATCTCCGGCAATGGCTTCGGTAAAGTAGCGCAAAGGTTCGATAGTAACGGTTATGACCGGCTTATTATCATTGTTCTCATTATTCCGGACACCACTGTTCTTGCAGGATACCACAAACAGGGCAGCAAATATATACAGGAGTGCTCTTTTCATCATCATATTCATAGTCTTTATCTCAATTTTCAACTTTCAATTCTCAACTTTCAATTTCTTCCTCGCCCTCAACATCTCCCTCTTCCCACCCGGAGGCCCCGGAAGGCGTTCCACACAGAAACCAACGGATTGCAACAGCCGGCGAACAACACCTTTGGCACAATAAGTAGTTAGTATACCACCCGCACCCATACAATCGTAAAGCGAACGGAATAACTGCTCGTTCCACATCTCGGGCTGCTTTTCGGGAGCAAAGGCATCGAAGTAAACGATGTTTAGTGATGAGTGTTTAGTGATGAGTGATGAGCGGTTATCACTAATCACTAAACACTCACCACTCATCACTACATTCACGTCTCCCTGTATCTTCCGTAAAGCAAAGTAAGGAGATATCTCCACATACTCTCCCCACGAAGCGGTATGTATCTTTTTGAAGAACGGATTATCACTGTACCCCAACGCTTCAACTTCTTCCCAGGCAAGAGGATAAAGTTCGATACCGGTATAGTACACAAAGCGTTTATCCTTTTCGGCAGCTTCCAACGTCAGTAAAGCATTCAGTCCCGTACCGAATCCTATCTCCAAAACATGCGGTTGCGGTATGGTCGAAGCTTTCAGCCCCATATCAATAAAGATATGTTGCGACTCAGTGCGCGCGCCTTTCACCGAATGATAATGTTCATCCAGTTCCGGTACAAACAGCGTTGCACTCCCGTCTTCCGTATGTTCTATAACCCGCTTCATATACTAAAACATTGATATTACTCCCTCTAATGCCAGCAACATCAGGATATATCTTATCAGCTTCCCGGCAAACATGGACGAGGTCGTGAGTAGTACGTTACTGCGCATAAATCCCAGCGCAATAGCTATCGCTTCGCCTACAAAAGGCAGGAATGCAAAGAAAGCCATCAGTGCGCCCTTCCCTTGCAGGAAGTCTTGCATCTTGTCTACTTTCTCCTTTTTTATCTTGAAGTATTTCTCTATCCAGTCTACTTTACCCAAACGCCCCATGTAGTAGCACGTCATACCTCCTATGGTATTCCCCAATGTAGCGGCAAGTACGCAAAGCACCGGACTCAACCCGACCTTCACCAACGCCACCATCACCAACTCCGAACTGAACGGAATGATACTCCCTGCCAGTAAGGCGGAAATAAACAATCCGAAATAGCCCCAGTCTATCAGTAGTTGAATCAGTGAATCTACAAAAGCGTCCATATATTAAAGCCAAATAAAAGTATCACCCCAACGAGAGCACATATAAAGAACAGATTAGAAGCGCGACTGTTCGTCAATACTACAAAATGTCCTGTCAGAATGCTGATACATATCAGTAACAAAGGCAGCAAAAGAAGTGACAGAGTGGATTGCAACAGGATGTAGACAAAGATACAGACACTCAGGAAAATAAGGAAATACAAATAACTGCGAGTGCGTATCTTATCTTTATAACCTGCTACCAGACAATGAACGGAACTTATCACAAACAGAAAGAGCAAATATCCCAACGTAGCAATCTCCCACAATGGCAGGCTTTGCAGGGTAACAGGCCGGAAAGAAACCAGTTCCATGAAAGGCTGATAGAACAACTCCATATTATCGCTACAATAAGTATATCCCAACAGGAACCAGTAAGGCAAGCTCCAACCGATAAGACTTCCGAGGAAACTTCTGAAAGTGAGCGCCTGAAAGTTATATGCGCCTATCCAGAAAACAGGAACAAACATCGTCAATTGCGGAAAGAGCAAGCTACCCGCCCCGATGCACAAAAATGAGTAGAATAAATTACTTGCCGGATAAGGATGCTGGGAACTCTTAAACAACATGAACAATGCCGACAGGAAAGCTAATGAAACAAAATCTCCGGCATGTAGCTCATGCAGAGCCGGACAGGCAGATAGCAGTAGAAAATAAATGGATGTCTGCACGGATGCGCGCATACGGATAATGGCAAAAGTATTATTCAACGCTATCAGGAAGTAACCGATTACGCCATAAAGGATGAAATTTAAGGGAATGCCCGCCCACGCCGGAATGCTGTAATAAGTAACTGTTTCCCATAAGGAGTAATCGTTCTTCATTACCTGTGTCTCGGGCAATAAGGCGGAGGACAATACCCAACAGAATATTGACACCAAGGTAATGACAGGAAGTGTGAAACGTCCTGTCGTAATCCGGTTCTGTAATCGTTTACTTCGTATCAAAGCGATTCTACTTCATTGTTGTTTATAAATCGAAACCTATGTCGCGGCGGAAATACTTCTTCTCAAAGTCAATCATGTCCGCTACTTTATAACTCTTGGCAAGAGCTTCTTCTTTCGTTTCACCATACGAACAGACGGCAATAACACGACCTCCGTTGGTTACAACCTGTCCGTCTTTCATCGCTGTTCCGGCATGGAATAAAATACTGTCGGTAACGGCGGCTTTTTCAAATCCGGTCATTACTTCACCTTTATTATATGCTTCGGGATATCCGCCGCTGACGAGCATAACACATGCAGCCGTGCGCGGGTCCATCACTAAGGATTTGGTGTCGAGGTTCACGTCGCGCACACCTTCAAGCAAATCTACAAAATCGCTTTGCACACGCAACATAACGCTTTCCGTTTCAGGGTCTCCCATGCGGACGTTGTACTCAATAACCATCGGTTCGCCTTTCACATTAATCAAACCGAGGAAGATAAAGCCTTTATAGAGTATGTTCTCTTCCTGTAAACCACGGATGGTTGGCTCAATGATGCGGGTACGTACTTTTTCCATAAATACTTCGTCGGCGAAAGGAACAGGGGTGACGCTTCCCATACCACCGGTATTAAGGCCTTTGTCCCCTTCACCGATGCGCTTGTAATCTTTGGCAACGGGCAGTACCTTATAATTCTTGCTGTCTGTCAGTACAAATACGGAGCACTCAATGCCGCTAAGGAATTCTTCAATGACCACAGTGGCGCTGGCCTCACCGAACATGCCACCCAGCATCTCCTGCAATTCCTTTTTGGCTTCTTCCAAAGTAGGCAGAATAAGTACGCCCTTTCCGGCGCAAAGTCCGTCGGCTTTCAATACATACGGGGCTTCCAGGGTTTCGAGGAAGGCAAAGCCTTCTTCCAGATTATCCGCTGTGATGCTCTTATAGCGGGCTGTTGGAATGTTGTGACGTTCCATGAAACCTTTGGCAAACTCTTTACTGCCTTCCAGTTGGGCGCCTTTGGCAGTAGGACCGATGACGGCAATATGTTGTGTGGTAACGTCTTCCGTGAAATTATCATAGATACCTTCCACCAACGGGTCTTCAGGGCCTACCACAATCATGTCTATCTTTTGTTCCAAGGCAAATGCTTTCAAGGCAGGGAAATCGGTTGCTTTGATGGCTACGTTCTCGCCTACTTCGCCGGTTCCGGCATTGCCGGGGGCGATAAACAGTTTCTCTACTTTGGGGCTTTGAGCTATTTTCCAGGCTAAGGCATGTTCACGGCCGCCGCTTCCTAATAATAACACTTTCATCTTTCGTATTTCTTTAAATTATACTTCCTATTTTGTTTTCTAAATGATAACTTGGCGAAGCGGAGCTTCGCAGTGATTAGTAATTAGTGTTTAGTGATAAGTGATTAACAAGAGTATCTCTATTCTCCTCCTCCTGGGAGGAGGAGTACCCCGGAGGGGGGAGGTGGTAGGTGAAAAGAGAATTCCTTAATAATATGGTTAAAGGTATTTGATTCTACCTACCACCTCCCCCCTTCGGGGTACTCCTCCTCCCAGGAGGAGGAGAATAGAGATACTCTTGTTAATCACTTATCACTAAACACTAAACACTAATCACTGCGAAGCTCCGCTTCGCCAAATTATCCTTATCTTATAAATGTTCTTCAAAATCTTATAAATGTTCTTCAAAGTACCGCGTTATCTTCTCATGCAGATGCACGCGGTCACGCCCAGCAACATTGTGCTTGTGCGTGGGATAGATGAACAAGTCGGGGTATGTGCGGGCATCCACACAGGCTTTCATGAACGAAAGCGTGTGTTGCGGTACGCAGGTATCGTCATGGTCGTCGTGGATTAACAGAAGATGGCCTTTCAGATTGCCTGCAATATTCTTCAGGTTAGATTGGCTATAACCCTCCGGATTACTCTGTGGCGTATCCATATACCGTTCTCCATACATTATTTCATAATATCCCCAATCAATAACCGGACCGCCCGCTACGCCTACCTTGAAAATATCCGGATAGCGGAGCATCAGCGCCGTAGTCATGTGTCCGCCATAGCTCCAGCCATGCACACCGATACGATTGCCGTCTACGTAAGGCAGGCTTTTCAGGAATTCCGCTCCTTTCACCTGGTCTTCGCCTTCCTTTATGCCGAGATGACGGAAGGTTGCATTCTCAAATTCCAATCCGCGGTTTGAGCTGCCACGATTATCGAGAGTGAACATAATATAACCTTTGTTTGCCATATAAATGTCCCAGCCGCGTACGCCGTTCTGCCAGCCGCCGGTAACCATTTGCGCATGCGGACCACCATAGACATAGATGATAACCGGATATTTCTTATCCGGATTGAAGTCCGCAGGTTTTATGAGACGATAATATAAGTCCGTTACACCATCGGCAGCCTTGATAGTGCCGACTTCGATGTTCGGCATAATGAAGCCCTTAAACGGATCTTCGGCTGTAAACAGATTGATAGTTTTGAAAGTTTTTGTGTCGATTATGTCTATCTTACGGGGTGTTTTAGGCGCTGAATAATTGTCAATGATGTATGTACCTGATGCGCTAAGTTCCCCTCTATGAACCCCATCAGTAGTGGTATTGATGCTGAAAGGCAGACTGCGCTTTCCAGTGGTTATGTTAACTGCGAAATTATTACTTCCCAATCCACCTGCGGCATTGAAGATGACTTCTTTTCTCCGGGTATTGAATCCTAAGATATCAGTTACTAACCATTTCCCATCCGTGAGTTGCTTAATCAGCTTGCCGTCCGTATCATAAAGGTAAAGATGGTTGAAACCATCACGTTGGCTTTGGTAAATGAACTTAGTGTTATCCCACGGCAGAAAGACAATGGGGTGCTGAGGTTCTACATATTTAGGATGCGTTTCCTCGAAGAGTGTAGCCATCAGTTCGCCGGTTGCGGCATTGTACTGACAGAGTTTTGCATGGTTCTGGTCACGGTTCAGTTCGATGAGATAGAGACTTCCGGCATCCGGAGCCCAACTGATATTCGTGAAGTAGCGATCGGTGGGGTCGCCTGCTTTCAGATAGACTGTCTCCCGGGTTTCAGGATTATAAATACCTACTGTTACCTTGTGGCTTGTCATACCTGCCATCGGGTATCGAACGTTGTTCAGTTCCCCCACCCGCGCGGTAATATCTACCAGCGGATACTGCGTTACCATGCTTTCGTCCATCCGGTAGAAAGCAAGTAAATCTCCACCCGGACTCCAGAAGGTTCCTTTATGAATACCGAATTCATTGCGGTGTACGCTTTTACCGCATACGATGCCTTCCGGTTCGTTGGTCACGGCATGGTCGTTTACGTAAAGGTTATTGCTCAGGGTATAGGCCACGTTACCGCTTGTGGTATTGTAATCTTTGTTGCCGGCTTTGTTCGGTACAGCCCGATTAGCGATGACCTTGTCCGCTTTCCAATCATAAACGACGTAACTGCGGGGCAGGGTGAGAAGTATCTGTGTTTTTTCAGCCCAAGGCAGACGTACTCCCTGCAGATGGTTTATTTTCCCAAGGTTTTCCTGTTTAAGCGCCCGATTGATTTTGTCGCGCGTAACGAGTAGTGTTTCTTTTCCTGTTTTAGGATTTACTGCAAGCAAGGAGTCCATTTCGGGCTTGATGCAGGTGTCTCCCCACCATTGCAAACCGTACAGGTTCTCGGTAAAACGATAGGTTTCTCCGCCGGGAATCAAGTCTTCCAGCGTCGGTTTCTTCAGTTCTTGCGCCATGGCTTCTGTTGTAAAGAGAGTCGGCAATACTAATAACGCCACTCTCGTCAATTTACTGATTATCTTCATCTTTATAACTATTATTAGTCATTCTCTTTTCTGAATCCTTTCACTTCTATTCTGCCTATCGGAGAGCTTTTCACTTGTATTGCCGCATACGGACGAAGGCACGCATGATGTTGATGTCGACTTCGATGGCTTTGGGGCTTCGGAGGATGCCGGAAAGCATGGCGACGCCTTGTTCGGTGAAGGCGAAAGGGGTATAGCGAGTACCTCCCCAACTTGAGGTTCCAAATTGGAACCTCAAACTGTTTCTTAATGAGTTACTATTCCTTTTCCCGCTTCCTCGGCTTGAACTCCCGCTTCGGCTTAAACTCTCCGCTTCCTTTCGGACGGCGTTCTTTATCAAATGGTTTCCGTTCCCTGTCTCCATCCTTACGGAACTCCCGTGGCTTGAACTCTCTGGGTTTATCTTCTCTACTACCGAATTCCCTTGGTTTACCATCCCTTGACCTGAACTCCTTCGGTTTATTATCGCGCGATTTGAATTCTCCCGGTTTACGCGGTTCCCTCGTCTTGAACTCCCGTCCTTCCCTTGCCTTGAACTCTTGTCCTTCCCGTGGCTTGAACTCCCGTCTTTCTCTTGGTTTGAAATCACCTTCCTCTCTTGGCTTGAACTCTCTCCTTTCCCTTGGTTTAAATTCCTGCCCTTCTCTTGATCTGAATTCCCGTTTCTCCCGTGGCTTGAAGTCCCCTCCTCCTCTCGGTTTGAACTCCTGTCCCTCCTGTGGTTCTCTCGGTTTGAAGCCGGACTCTCTTGTTGTTCCTTCTTCTTCGCCTTCTTCCTGCTTACGGAACTCCTTGTATTTCCCGCCAAATATTTCATACTTACGGAACTCACACTCCAATGCACCGTTAAACAAAGGTATCTTGGAGGTAGCTTTCAGACCTATCTGGTCGAAACATTCCTCACGATACGAAAGCACCCATGCAGTATTGCCGGTAAAGGCATGCTTCAAGCGTTCACCTATCATCTGGTACAGGCCCAGCAGGTCATTGGTTGAGATACGTTCACCGTAGGGCGGGTTAGTGATGATTACCGCTTTCTCTTTCGGCTGCTCAAATTGCTGGAACGGTTGCAGTTTCAGGACAACATCTTTAGATACGCCCGCCGCCTTAACATTATAGGTGGCTATTTCATTGGCCTTCGGATTATTGTCGTAGCCATATATCTTATGCACAAATTCACGTTCCTGACTATCGTCATTGTAAATCGCATCAAACATTTCCTGGTCGAAATCATTCCACTTCTCAAAGGCAAAGTCCTTACGGAACACGCCCGGAGCTATGTTACGGGCAATAAGCGCCGCTTCAATAGGTATGGTACCCGAACCGCACATCGGGTCAATCAAATCACAATCTCCCTGCCAGCCGGTCATTAAAATCATTCCGGCGGCAAGCACTTCATTCAACGGAGCCTCCACTGCTTCCTGACGATAACCGCGACGGTGCAGGGATTCGCCCGACGAGTCAAGCGAAAGAGTACATGCGGTCTGCGCAATGTGTATATTCAGTTGCACATCCGAGTTGTTGATGCGCACCGAGGGACGCTCTCCGGTCTTTTCACGAAAATAGTCCACGATTGCATCTTTTACTTTATATGATACGAATTTGGAATGACGGAACTCTTCGCTGAACACAACCGCATCTATTGAGAATGTTTTGTGCGTATCCATAAAGTCTTCCCAACGGATGGCTTTAATCTGCTCATAGACTTCATCGGCATCCTTGGCTGTGAAATGCTTGATTGGTTTCAAAATACGGATAGCGGTACGCAGGCTGAAGTTTGCCTTATACATCATTTCCTTGTCTCCGCTGAAAGACACCATACGGCGGCCTATTTCTATGTCGTTTGCTCCTAATGCAGTCAGTTCTTGTGCTAATACTTCTTCCAGACCTTGAAAGGTCTTGGCTATCATTTGAAAGGATTCCATCTATTTTGTTCTTATTTAAATTTCGTAAGTTGTCTCTATGTTAATTCTCACCTAACATCTTCCCCTGCGGGTACTTCTTACACCCCTCCTACAGGCCCTTTACAGGGCGTTTACAGAACACTTGCATTACATTTATGGAACGCTTGTGTTTCTCTTCCGTAACACTTGTGTTCCATAAATGTAACACAAGTGTTCTGTAAACGGGATGATAGCCTACTGTTTGGCAGTTACTTTTTTGCTTTCGCCTGCACAATCTTCGCCCCCGGCGGCAGGTCTTCCGTCACCCAAACATTACCGCCTATCGTGGCTCCTTGCCCGATAGTGATACGTCCCAGAATGGTAGCATTAGAATAAACAATAATGTTATCTTCCAATATAGGATGGCGGGGTATCCCCTTGATGGGCTTACCGTCAGCATCCAGCGGGAAGCTTTTGGCTCCGAGGGTTACACCTTTATAGAGTTTCACATGATTGCCTATGACACACGTCTCGCCAATTACCACACCCGTACCATGGTCTATGGTAAAGTAAGCGCCAATGGCTGCACCCGGATGAATATCAATCCCCGTCTCCCTGTGAGCCATTTCGGTAATAATGCGTGGAATAAGGGGTACGCCGAGTTGCAACAGTTCGTGGGCGATGCGGTAGTTACTGATGGCGCGGATGGCAGGATAACAACTGATTACTTCGCCGAAGCTCTGCGCCGCAGGGTCGCCGTTGTAGGCAGCTTCCACATCCGTAGCCAGTACGCGACGCATTTCCGGCAGACGGCTGATAAACTTGGCGGCTATCTGGGTAGCCTCTTCGCGTTGAAGTTCGGTACAGCAGTTACATTCATCGTCGCCGGTGAAGCAAAGACCTGCAAGAATCTGTTCGGTCAGCAAGTCGAACAAGCGTTCTACGTTTACGCCGATATGGTACTTGATGGTTCTACTGTTGACTGTGGAATTACCGAAATAACCGGGGAAGAGAATAGCGCGCGACAATTCTACAATACCCTGCAATGCTTCGGCCGAAGGTAATGGATTGCCGTCCGTGTGCTGATGAAACAGTCCTTTGTAAGATGAACTTTCCGATAGCTCATCAACTGCCTGTGTCAGGATGTGAGTGAAATTCAATGGGCTCATTAGAGTATCCTTTATTAATAAGGTGGGTACAAAGGTAGTTATTCCCAGTGAAAATCCCACATCTATAGTATGAAAATCCCACAAACATGGTATTTTCCATGAACTATTCTCCCTCTATCTTTGTACTTTAGAAAGAAGTATTAATTCAGAGCCTGTTTGAACGTTCCTTTTTAAACAAAGAGACATCTTCAAAAACAACTCTCAGAATATATTTGAGGAATATTTAAACAGTTCTTAAAACCCAATTATGTTATGACAAAGATAGCAAAACAGCTCACTGAACTTGTGGGCAACACTCCCCTGCTGGAACTGAGTAATTATAGTAAAGCAAAGGGGCTGAAGGCTCGACTGATTGTAAAACCGGAGTTGTTTAATCCTGCCGGAAGCGTGAAAGACCGCATAGCACTGGCAATGGTTGAAGATGCCGAAGCTTCTGGTTTGCTGAAGCCCGGAGCCACGATTATAGAACCTACCAGCGGAAATACCGGAATAGGGCTTGCTTTTGTTTCCGCCTCAAAAGGATACAAACTTATCCTCACCATGCCCGATACCATGAGTATTGAGCGCCGGAACTTGCTGAAAGCGCTTGGAGCCGAACTGATTCTTACGCCGGGCGCCAATGGAATGAAAGGAGCCATCGCACACGCCGAAGAGTTGAAAGCCGAAAACCCCGGCGCAGTAATTCTTCAGCAGTTTGAAAATCCCGCAAATCCTGCCGTACACGAACATACTACGGGACAGGAAATCTGGCGGGATACGGACGGGAAGGTCGATATCTTTGTTGCCGGCGTAGGTACGGGCGGAACTGTGAGCGGCGTAGGCAGTGCATTAAAGAAACACAACCCGGCAGTGAAGGTGGTAGCGGTAGAACCTGCGGATTCTCCGGTATTGTCGGGCGGCGCACCGGGTGCACACAAGATACAGGGTATTGGAGCCGGTTTCGTACCTAAGAATTATAATCCGGCAGTGGTAGACGAAATCCTGCAGGTAACGAACGACGATGCCATCCGTGCCGGGCGCGAACTGGCGCAAAAAGAAGGTCTGCTGGTCGGCATCTCTTCCGGTGCGGCAGTAAGCGCAGCTACACGCCTGGCGCTTCTTCCTGAAAATGAAGGTAAAACGATAGTTGCATTATTACCGGATACGGGCGAACGTTATCTTTCGACGCTGTTGTATGCGTTCGACGAGTATCCGCTGTAATCAGAAATAGCTGTAATCAGAGATATAGGTTCTCTTATAACTCACTCGGTCGTAATCCGAAAGATTTGCAAGTCATGCTTTCTACCTTGACTTCCCATATCACCACATTGCGTACTGCAGGTTCACCGTACTTGAATTCGTTATTGGTATATTGCTTCATGATAACATTGAGTGCACGTTGTTTTTCATCCATATCTCTGATGAAACGGACATTTCCACGACACATCACGCTACGTGATTTCATACTGTAACTGCACGCCATCTGTTGGTGTATGTACACCAATTCGTGCCCTTCGCAGAAAGTGATGCAGACACGCGGATGGTGTTCTACCATCTTTACTTTACTGCCGTTCGGGCCTAAATGCAGGTAGACAGTTCCATCCTGATAGCCGAAGTTCATGGGAATTACATAAGGATTGCCTTCCAGGTCAGTGATACCGACCATACAATAAGGACATTTGCGGATGATTGCTTCAATCTCCGCCTTTTCTGTGATTGCAATTGTGCTCATGTGATTGAATGAGGGTTTTAGTTTATGCATATATTATTCTATGAGGAATGCGAATCAGGAGTTAAAGGAGTAGTTCAAAATCTAAACCAACGCAAAGTCCAACTGCTTTTTCTCCAGATTGGCACGCGCCACCTTAATCGCGATGGCATCACCCAAACTATACGTACGATGCTTACGGCGTCCGCGCAGGCAATAGTTCTTTTCGTCGAATTCGTAGTAATCATCATCAAGGTCACGGATAGGTATCATACCCTCGCACTTGTTTTCATTCAACTCAACATACAAGCCCCACTCAGTTACACCGGAAATTACACCGTCGTAAATCTGCCCTAAGCGTTCCGTCATAAACTCCACTTGTTTGTACTTGATGGAAGCGCGTTCGGCATTGGCTGCAATTTGCTCCATATTACTGGAGTGCTCGCATAAGTCTTCGTACTTCTTTTCCGAGACACTGCGCCCGCCATCCAGATATTTAGTGAGCAGGCGGTGTACCATCATATCCGGAAAACGGCGAATGGGCGAGGTGAAGTGCGTATAATAATCGAATGCCAATCCGTAGTGTCCGATGTTGTGCGTGGAATAACGCGCTTTCTGCATAGCGCGGATAGACACGGTTTCAATAAGATTCTCTTCTTTCTTACCCTGGATATCGTCCAACAAATGGTTGATGGACTTGGAAACATCCGCCTTGGACCCACTGGTGCGTATCCTGTAACCGAAGCGTGCAATAAATTGCGCCAGATTATCCAGTTTCTCCGGATCCGGCAGGTCATGGATACGGTAAGGGAATACTTTGGGCTTCTTACTTTTCGGTACCCGCCCGATTCTTTCCGCAACAGTGCAATTGGCAAGCAACATAAATTCCTCTATCAGCTTATTGGCATCTTTTGCTTCTTTAAAATATACGCTGACAGGCTTGCCCTTCTCGTCTATCTCAAACTTCACTTCATAACGATCGAAGTTAATAGCACCGGCAGCAAAGCGTTTTTCGCGAAGCGCCTTGGCAATAGTATCCAGTACCAGGATTTCCTCTTTGAAATCTCCCTCTTTGGTTTCTATCACTTGCTGCGCCTCTTCGTAGCTGAAACGACGATCGGACTTAATCACGGTATGCACAATGCGCGAATCTTTCACTTCCCCTTTCTCGTTTATATCAAAGATAACGGAATAAGCCAATTTTTCTTCATCGGGACGTAAGGAACAGATGAAGTTGCAGAGGCGCTCGGGAAGCATCGGGATAGTACGGTCTACCAGATAGACGGACGTGGCGCGCTTCTCGGCCTCCTTGTCAATGATACCGCCTTCGGTTACGTAATGGGTAACGTCCGCAATATGGACGCCTACTTCCCAAAGCCCGTCTTTCAACTTACGGATGGAAAGCGCATCGTCAAAGTCCTTTGCGTCTTTCGGGTCGATGGTGAAAGTCGTCACCTTCCGGAAATCCTCACGCTTGGCTATTTCTTCGGCAGAGATTTCGGCAGGAATCTTATCCGCCGCCTTTTCTACGGAAGAGGGATAAATATAAGGTAAACCGAACTCGGCAAGAATGGCATGCATCTCGGTGGTATTATCACCCGTTTTTCCTAAGATGTCGATTACCTGCCCGATAGGATTCTTTGCCTTGTCGGGCCATTCCACTACTTTCACAATAGCCTTATCGCCCGTCTTCCCGCCTTTCAGTTTTTCTTTCGGGATAAAGATGTCATTGGCAAGTGTACGGTTTTCAGTAACAAGGAACGCATACGAATTGGCGACTTCCAGCGTACCCACAAAGGTATCATTAGCACGTTCCAGAATATGAACGACTTCCCCTTCGGCCTCGCGTCCGCGACGCTTGGCGTAGAAAGCTATACGCACTTTATCATTATTCATGGCATGTGCAGAGTTACGTTCGGCAATGAATATCGGGTCGCCGCCGCCTTCGGGGATGAAGAAATTCTTCCCGTTACTCTTACGGTGGAAAGTTCCCACCATTTCTATGCCGTGGTTGTTCAGCCTATACTTGCTTTTATCTACTTCGGTAATATAGTCGTCCAACAACAAGTCGCTCAGAATATCCCTGCACAACATCTTTAATGGATGCGTGGTGAGATGAAGTTGTTCAAAGATATATTTCAGAGATAGTACCTCGTCAGGTTTTGAATGGAAAAAATCCATGAGCATGGCGATAAGCTCTTTCTTTTTCATCCGTTTACCGGCTTTCTTTTCTTTCTTTTTAGCCATATATTATAGGTTTATAAACAGTTTACAGTTGTCTTATGACTACAAAGTAAACAAATAATTATCTTCAATCGTTCAATCTGCTCTCAAAATCTTGTTCTTTCATAGAAAATAACAGCTAAATAGCAGAAGCATACAGATTTATGCACTATATTTGCACGACTTATAAAAACAACTGAATGACGGAACAAGTATCAAACGAGAAAATCATTGAACGGGAAAAAGGTATTTACCGGGTAACTGTGATGGGTAGTATTGTGAATTTGCTCTTACTGGTCTTTAAATTCATTGCAGGTTTTGTAGGTCATAGTGCTGCTATGATGGCAGATGCAGTCCACTCACTATCAGACTTTGTCACCGATATTATTGTGATTGTATTTGTACGCATATCTTCCAAACCGGAGGATGAAGGGCACGATTACGGACATGGGAAATACGAGACATTGGCTACAGCCATTATCGGCATCGTACTGTTATTCGTAGGCTTTGGAATTCTTTGGAACGGCGTGTCGTCCATTTATCGTTTCTTACAGGGAGAACCTTTGCAAGAGCCTGGCATCCTGGCATTGGCAGCCGCATTGATATCTATTGTCCTGAAAGAAGCGCTTTATCGCTATACGGTACTCAAGGCAAAGAATCTTAATTCACAGGCAATGGTTGCCAATGCATGGCATCACCGCAGTGATGCGCTTTCTTCAATCGGTACGGCTATCGGTATCGGCGGAGCTATTTTACTGGGACACCAGTGGCGCGTACTCGATCCGATTGCTGCGGTAGTGGTAAGTTTCTTCATCATGAAGGTCTCCATACAATTGTTGGTTCCTTGCGTAAATGAGTTGTTGGAAAAATCACTACCTGCTAAAGTAGAAAACGAAATTCAGGATATCATTTTGTCGTTTCCGGGTGTTAGCTCACCGCATCACTTGCGTACGCGACGTATCGGTAATTATTACGCCATAGAAGTTCATGTGCGCATGGACGGTAAGATATCATTGGAAGAAGCGCACCGTACGGCGACGGCAATAGAAAATAAAATGAAAGAAATGTTCGGCAAGAATACCCATATCGGCATCCATGTAGAACCGCTGAAGTAAGTGATGAGCGATTGGTGATTAGTGATTAGCAAGTTGTATAGTGCTAATCACTAATCACCAACCACTAATCACTAAATACATTTCTTTAATCGTAAATAACTAAATTGTAATGGAATCGGTTTTAATTACAGGAGCCAGCGGATTTATCGGAAGTTTCATCGTGGAAGAAGCGTTGAGACTGAAATTTGGTGTTTGGGCGGGAGTCCGTTCAAGCAGTAGTCGCGAATATCTGCAAAATCGCAAAATACATATTCTCGAACTGGACTTTGCACACCCCAACGAACTGCGGGCACAACTCTCAGGACATAAAGGAACTTACAACAAATTCGATTACATCATCCATTGCGCCGGTACAACCAAATGCATAGACAAGCGGGAGTTCGACCGGGTAAATTACCTGCAAACAAAATATTTCATCGATACCCTCCGCGAACTGAATATGATACCGAAGCAATTCATCTACATCAGTACGTTGAGCGTCTTTGGCCCTATCCACGAAAAAACATATAAACCGATTACAGAAGAAGACTCTCCTATGCCCAACACGGCATACGGCATGAGTAAGTTTAAGGCCGAACTGTATTTGCAGAGTATTCCCGGCTTTCCATACGTCATTTATCGTCCCACAGGAGTGTACGGCCCGCGGGAGAAGGATTATTTCCTGATGGCTAAATCAATCAAACAACATACAGACTTTGCCGTGGGGTTTCGTCGTCAGGATCTGACGTTTGTCTACGTGAAAGATATTGTGCAGGCTGTATTCCTGGGTATTGAGAAAAAAGTGTGCCGCCGCGCCTATTTTCTGGCAGACGGACAAGTGTACCAAAGCCGCACTTTTTCAAACCTTATCAGGAAAGAATTAGGTAATCCGTTTGTTATTCGTGTAACATGTCCGCTAATTATATTGAAAGTTGTATCTTTGCTCGCCGAATTTTGTGCGAAACGATGCAGGAAAACCAGTACTCTCAATTCGGACAAATATAAAATAATGGAACAACGCAATTGGCAATGCGACATCAACCCTACTGTGAAAGAACTGGGCTTTACACCCCAGTATAACCTGGAACAAGGTGTGAAAGAAACCATTGCCTGGTATAAAGAAAAAGGATGGCTTTAGACTTATTTAAAAAAGTAGAAACCCGGAAAGGGTTGTTTGCTGTTGAGAAGATAACACTGATATATAACTTGTTGACTTCTATTCTGATCTTGTTTCTCTTTCAGGAAATGGATCATCCTGTACACATGTTGATTGACCGTGCCATGATTGCCGGTATGACGTTTTTGCTTATGTTTCTTTACCGGCTGGCACCTTGTAAGTTTTCTGCCTTTGTGCGCATAGCCATCCAGTTCTCCCTGCTTTCCTACTGGTATCCCGACACGTTTGAGTTCAACCGGATATTCCCAAATCTCGACCATGTCTTTGCATCGACAGAGGAGTGGTTGTTCGGTGGTCAGCCTGCGGTTTGGTTCTTTTTACGTTTCCCTCATATATGGGTAAGCGAACCATTCAACATGGGTTATTTCTTCTATTACCCGATGATTCTGATTGTGGTAGTATGGTATTTTATCTATCGTTTCTATCTTTTTGAAAAGCTGTCGTTTGTGCTGGTTACTTCTTTCTTCATCTACTATCTGATTTACATCTTCGTACCGGTTGCAGGTCCGCAATTCTATTTCCCGGCTATCGGTGACGAGAATGTGACGCAAGGCATATTTCCTTCTATTGGAGACTATTTCAACCGCCATCAGGAATTGTTGCCCGGACCGGGATACGATCATGGCTTCTTCTATAACCTGGTAGAGGGATCTCAGCGAATCGGCGAACGTCCTACAGCCGCTTTCCCCAGTTCCCATGTCGGTATTTCCACTATCCTGATGATTATGGCATGGCGCGGCAGTAAGTGGCTGTTTGCGTGTTTGGTGCCTTTCTACCTGCTGCTTTGCGGCGCCACAGTGTATATCCAAGCCCATTACCTTATAGATGTGATTGTCGGTTTCGCTTCAGCTCTCGGCCTTTACGTGGTGGTGACGTGGATGTTTAAGCGGTGGTTCGCACAGCCTATGTTTAAATGACGATAAACAACATCTAAAACTATAAACCATGAAAGCACACAAGATTTTTCTCTTCGCATGCCTGAATTTCATGGCATCCGTATCTTATGCACAGCCTGAAACTGTCATTGTTGGAAAGAAAACAGACGGAACAGACTTGAAAGCAGAATGTTACACTTTTCCGCAACGCATAGAAACTTTCTCTATGAGTGATAAAGGAGATTATCTCTGCATCAGCTTCCGCGAAACAACCCAAAGCGGAAAATATCTGAAAAACAAAGGAGAAATCGGCTTCTATGATGTGAAAAACAGACAGCTCCTGTGGACACAACCCATTGACTTCGCCACAACACAGGTAACTTGTATGTCAGAAGGAGTATTAACGACCCGCAACAATAACAAAATATCATTGCTCAGCAAAGAGAACGGAGAAAAGAGATGGGAAACCAAATTATTCCCAATACATGCGGATGATTCGCTGGAATTGATATTGGGATATAGTTCCGCCACATCCAATAAGTTACGCGCCGTCTACCTGCCATTCGGCAATGAGTTGTGGCAAAAGAAGATGCCACACAAATATGGCTGGAACCAAGTTCTTGATTTAGACCGGAATAAACGCCTGATTGTAGCAGACGATTTGCATAAACTGGATTTCATGACCGGGGAATTGTAAACCTTTGAAAGCAAACCGGGATTTTATGACACCGGCGCCGCCATATTACAGGGATTGGCGGCGGCAGCAGTTGTAGTAGCTGCAGGCGCGGCGATAAGGGGTGGCGGTTATTACTACGGCTATATACCTACCGCCAATAATACAGTCACAGGGTTAAATTCTAACATCCTGTCTCACGACTCCCTTTATTATTGGGCAGACCGGGAGCGCATTTGCTGCTTGGACACCGCTCTTAACATAGTGTGGCAGACCGAATTTACGGATGTAAAAGCATCCCGCTCACAGCTATTCGTACAAGACGACAAGTTATTCATGCTTAATTACGGGTATGGGCTGGCCAATGGAGCCTACCCCAAGAAGTACGGACGCCCGTTCATTGCCTGCTATGACTTGCAGAATGGCGAAGAACTATTCTTCAACCGGCTAAGCGTAAAGAAAGATATGATTGAAAGCGCCTTGAGAACCGACGACGCAATATATATGCTTTTTGATGACGGACTTGCCTATCAAGAACTCACGGACTCGGTAGTGAACATTGTTCCGTGGAATAAAAAAGAATATGGTAAGCTGGAGGCCATATTGCCCCATACTTATTATGTTGCTAACGAAGATACTACAGCATTTCAAGCGCTAACTTTTGATGGCGAGCATTGCCTTGTACACAATGAGCGAGGAGTTATCTACGAAGTGGATAAAGACCTTAACATCAGGAACACTTATGAACGGGAGCACATTTATGTTCCCCAAATCCCGATGAAGGATTATTTATGCATCGGCAATCAGGGAGATTATTGGTTTATCCATGAAATGGGAATGCCTGTAGCTCATCTCCAAACAGAATTCAAGAAAGGGAGAGTTATTGATAATGAGCTGTTATTGCTGAATGAAGAGAGCCAACTCCTGTTTATTGACTTGGACGAAGCGATAAAATAATCATCCGAAATCCAGCGCCAACTGCCCGTCGCCCAACAAATTAAACGTCATGCGGTGATAGGCCGTAGCTCCCCGTTCGGCAATAGCGGCACGGTGTTTCTTAGTGGGATACCCTTTATTATGGTTCCAGTCATAACAGGGAAATTCCTCGTGCAAACGGTTCATATAATCATCACGATAGGTTTTGGCAAGAATAGAGGCGGCGGCAATGGAAAGATATTTGCCGTCGCCTTTCACTACCGTCGTATGCGGAATATCCCGGTACTTTTTAAAACGATTGCCATCAATCAGAAGGTGCTGCGGACGTATTTTCAATTGGTCTACCGCACGATGCATGGCAAGGAAGGAAGCATTCAGAATATTAATCTTGTCTATTTCCGCAGGAGAAACCACGCCGACAGCCCATGCCAATGCTTCCTTCTCGATTACCTCGCGCAAGGCATAACGTTGATGTTCGCTCAACTGCTTGGAATCATTCAATAATTCATTCCTGAAATCCTTCGGAAGAATAACGGCAGCAGCATAAACAGCTCCTGCCAGACATCCGCGACCGGCTTCATCACAACCGGCCTCAACCAAGTCCTCATTCAAATAAGGTAATAGCATACTTTGTGGGGTTAGAACGCACAAAGATAAATCTTTTTATAGTTAAACTGAAGTTCAAAGGGAAATAACTGTATTTACAGAAACAGAGTTTCAATGATGCACCCACACGACTTACTATTTAGGCTCTTGTCCCCACCAATAATATATATAATTCAGTTTCCTTCCTTCGTCGGTGAGGGTAAACCAGATATTATTCTTTATTTCTGTTTCAATCTTACGGTAGACGGAAACAGGAATAGTGGCGAAAGGTCCAAAATTAACAAAATCAAAACTCACTTCATCAACCTTACCGGTACTTGAATTTACATACATTATGATTGTAAAATCATGTCCCTTTATTCTCTGCTTCTCACTGGCAGAGAATGCGGAATTGACAATAGAAAAGCGTTTAGAACGCATCACATTATCAAGTTCATGCAATTTAATACCCGCATCTGTTTGTATAAAGTTCTTTCCTGTACTCTTGTAAACAGGATAAGTATTTATCCATTTATTACTCTTATTATAAAGTATAACTGACTTAGATGTAGCCACATCACACTGATAAGTGTATCCGCTCTCATAGAATGTCTTAGTAGTGGTATAATAATTCGTCTGTGCATGCAAATATGTCACACACACAGAACAACATACTGATAATAATTAAAGTTCTCATAAGCAAATTCATACGCACAGACGATTATTAATTAAACGACTTACTATTTAGGCTCTTGCGCCCACCAATAATATATATAATTCAGTTTCCTTCCTTCATCGGTGAGGGTAAACCAAATATTCTTCTTTATTTCTGTTTCAATCTTACGGTAGACGGAAACAGGAATCGTGGCGAAAGGCCCAAAATTAACAAACCTAAAGCTCACCTCATCAACCTTACCGGTACTTGAATTTACATACATTATGATTGTAAAATCATGTCCCTTTATTCTCTGCTTTTCACTGGCAGAGAATGCGGAATTGACAATAGAAAAACGTTTAGAACGCATCAC
>QMCD01002547.1_pt1 | contig 21385 bp, 13 predicted proteins | sample 1821841 | NCBI WGS metagenome assembly QMCD01 (sample SAMN01991225, study PRJNA193472) | Termite gut metagenome, whole genome shotgun sequencing project. | isolation source: worker | host: Macrotermes natalensis
ATATATCCTGAAGGAGAATGATATTTTTGAATGTCGAATTAATATATCAGATAAAGGGCAGTATTATGTTGATCCTCTCAGTCTTGGAAATCGAATTGTGAAATTTAAGGTTGATCCAGAGAAGAATTATATACATACAAGAAGATATAAAGCTAAAGTCAAAAGAGTAATAGATTATTATAAAATAGAATTTGATATAATTGAAGAGTAATCTTTTGTTATTCTATAAAATCATTCGAAAGTAAAACATGTACTAGTCGTGATAAATTTCCTATCTTTGTAATACTATCACAAGAAGTTGTGAAGTAAGCAGAAAAATAGTGAAATACAATCGTAGCCTGACTCAAGGACTACTTTTTAGACATCATACAAACGGGCTTGTATAGCCGAGTTGAATATATATGACCTGTCCCAGCGGGTTCACTTATGAAATTATATAAAACGTTGTAGTCAAATTGATTACAGTGTTTTTATTTTATAGGGTCAAACTATACCTTATCGTGTATAAAAAAGATAATAAATCATTAACTATATAATTTAGAGATGGCAATAGATAAATTCGATTAAAAGAAAGGTACTTTCAAAAGTAATACTTACCTTTACTATATCGCTTAAGGAGGAAAAGTCCTTTAAAATTCACTTATAAAACAAAGTGAAAATCGAGTAAAAAGAGAAAGATGATATCTAGCTAATGCACTAACAGCATACGGGTTAGAGGGTTAAAAATAAATCCGTCAACGCCACTTGAGGATCAAAGACTTACGAGAAATCGTGAGTCTTTTTTCTTTTTATACTCTCCGATTTTTCCATGGTTTTTAAAGTCAGACTTAAACCGAAAAACCATTATAAATGCTACTATTAATGCGGTTTGTTACAAGTTAAAGGCATTAAAAAAACGGAGAACATCTAAGTATGTTACGTATCTGCAAGCAAGGAAAGATGAAATATCTTAGTCTTGAGATATCTCTAGACTCCAAATATTCGGACTTAAAAAAGAATGTACCGAAATTCAATTGTCCCAATTTCGATTATATTGAGAAAATTATTCTTGATAAGCAAATGGAATATCAAAAGCAGATATTGGAACTTCGGGCAGAAGACAAAGAGTTTACAGCATTTACCCTTATCGAATCTACAAAGAGAATCTATCTATAAGACGAAAACAGTTCAAGATTTTTTCACAGAATTAATAGAAGAATTTAAGTCTGCAAACCGATTAGGAAATGCAAAGGTCTATAAAGACACTTTAGCTACCCTTAACTCCTTTAGAGAAATAATAATCTGGATATTCTATTCTTGGATATAGATACCTCATGGCTTATCCAATTTGAAAAATGGCTTTTAGATAGAGGTTATACAGAAACCAGTGCTAGTTTGCTGTTTAGGACATTGCGTAGCGTGTTTAATAAAGCTATTGAAAGAAAGATTGTCAGAAAAGATATTTATCCGTTCGACACATTCAAAATATCAAAATTCAGCACAAAGACTAAGAAGAGAGCAATTTCTAAAAATGAAATCAAAATTATCCTACATTTAGATTTATCCAAAGAATCTAAACTGATACAATTAAGCAGAGATATTTTTACTTCCCATTCTTTGAACAAATGCGGTTAGCAGCAAAATTGCAATTCCGGTGACAGAAGGTGGTCTGCAAACAGCTTTTTCGGATCAGCTTTTAAAGTCTGTTTAAATTAATAGATATTACTTGATTGGCAACAATTTTGTATTCCACTCATAATCCGATTGCCGATAGGCCTTAGGAGACTGTCCTACTGTCTTTTTAAAAATACGGCTAAAATAATAGGGATCATCAAATGCCAACTTTAAGGCTATCTGACTAATTTTCATGTTAGTACTTTTTAGCAACTGGCAAGCTCTTTGGATCTTCAACTGATTGAAATATTCCACCGGGGCATATTGAATTCCCTTAAAAAAAAGACGATAAAAATAAGATTCTGAATAACCAAAATACGTTGCCAGATCTTTTAATGTCAATTTATTTTCTATATTTTCATACATATAGTGGGTTGCCAAACTGATAAAAAAAGTTTTCTCGGCTTTGGTATTTGAATATTTAGCCAGCCTGTAAATCGGAACATATAGAAAAGTGCTGATCAAATGATTAAAACCCAGATTGATATAAACTATAGTGCTTTCTGTAATCTCACTTTCCATCACATTTAAAAGTTCATCAAAATAGCTGATGCGGTCATTTATCCTGGAATTACCTTCTATACCAATAGGCAAAACACCTTGTAATTTTTCACAAATAGTTTCAGATTTCTTCCCTTTAAAATGTACCCAGTAGATAAACCATGGATTATCCTTACTTGAACCATATTGATGAGGTGTCTCGGCAGGAAGTACAAAAAAATGATTTTCCGGCACTATATGTTTTTCCCCATTTAATATGAACCAGCCTTCACCTTTGGTACAATAAATAAGTATATACTCTCCACACCCGGACTCTCTGGATATAAAATGATTCCCAGCTTTTGCGCGCAGTAAACACTTTTCATCTCGGTTATAAAAACCAATCAGTTTATGCTGTAACACAAAAAAAGGATATACGACAAGTCTTTGCCCTGTGAAGCCATGCTTTATTTTGATCATAGACTATTTATTAAAGCGACACTATAAAAATAAAAATAAAATTTATCCATATAACTCTTTATTCATATTTTTTTAGGGCTGTACTGAAAGTCCGAACTATTCAATTCGGAAGAACCAATTATTTTCACAGGAAAACATTCTGTTATATAGTTTGTATTCAAAGTTTATATAAAAAGATCGGCTTACACATGCTTCGTCCCCTGCGACTATCAGTTCAACCCCCGGTCGTAGTAATAGTTAATGCTTACTGGTTTCTGCTTCTCTCCAATTGTCCTGATAACCACTCAGCAGATCCACAAAGCGCTTGGTTATAAGATGAGGGCGAGTAATGGCGCTTCCCACGACCACAGAATGAGCACCGAGAAACAGCACCTTCATCGCGTCTTCGGGTGTATAAATATGACCTTCCATAATTATATAAGCTTTATCTTTAAAATCACGGCACATACGGGCAAATTCTCTCAGATCGGGATATTCTATATGTTTGGTGTCGGCTGTATAGCCATACAGGGTCGGCCCTATAATATCTGCTCCCATTTCTAAAGCCCTTAGAGCTTCATTGTAATTAGCTACGTCGGCAAATATTATAGCCTCCGGGATCTCTTTCTTTACTATCGGCAGCAACTCATAGGCGCGCCGGCCTTCGTGTGTTATTTGTTCGGTACAGTCCAATGCAATTATTTCTGCCCCCGCCTCCCATACTTGCTTTGCGGCTTCCAGAGTCGGAGTAATAAATACGTCCGTATCATCGTGCCATATCTTATAAAGTCCGATTACAGGCAGATTGACTTCTTTCTTGATAGCCCTGATCTGATCCGGCGAATTAGCCCTGATCCCTACTGCGCCACCCCATTGGGCAGCTTTTGCCATTTTTACAACAAAATCGATAGAAAAGGTCGGATCATCATGCTGAACCTGACACGACACGATTAATCCACCTTTAAAAGATTCGATAAGTTTTCTTTTTCTTGCATCCATAAAATTATATTTATCTAAGGCCTCAGACCTTTCTTTTACTTAATCACATGATTTTCTCCAGAAATGCAGCGCCGATGATGCCCGCGTCATTTCCTAACGAAGCGCATACTACAGGCGGAACCCCGATCTCATCCCCGGCGTGAGTATATATCCTTAGCTTTTCGTTTACCGGCTTTAAGATCAAATCTCCGGCGTGGGCAATCCCCCCTCCAAGCATAATCACTTCGGGACGAAAAATAACAACAAGACTCGAAATACCCGCCGCCAGATAACTCGTATAATCATCCAATAACCTTACAGCAAGGGAATCTCCGTCAATAGCAGCTCTACATATGACTTCTCCGTTTATATTGTTCTCATTGTCCTTTGCCAGGCTAAGAATCAGGCTTGACGGCTCTTCCTTTACAGCCTCATTTGCTGCTTTTATAAGGGCAGTTGCAGAACAATATGCTTCTAAACAACCTTTCTGGCCACAAGTGCACAGCGCCCCATTATATACAAGTTTGGTATGTCCTAATTCTGCACCCATATTATCTGCGCCCGCATATATTTTATTATCGATGATTATTCCCCCACCCACACCTGTACCAAGCGTCAGCATCAAAGCAGTACTGTATTGACTGGCAGAACCTGCTAAAATCTCACCATAAGTAGCTCCGTTAGCATCATTTGCTATATAGATAGGAAGTGGTATATGTTTCTTTAGATAGTCATAAATCGGTATATTCTTCCACCCGAAGCAATTAGCGTGTACAAGTAAATTTGTTTTAGGATTGATATTGCTCGGCATACAAATTCCCCATGAAGATATGTCGTCGAGGCTCAAACCTGCTTTTTGTACAGCTATTTTACTAACATCGGCCATATTACAAACAAGTTCATCCACTGTGTTTCCTATTTTCGCGGATATTCTTTCTTTAGCGATAATATTATAGTTTTCATCAACAACGCCTGCGACAAAGCTCGTTCCGCCGACATCCAGTCCTAAATAATACTTTTGGGAAATTTTCATTTGGTTAACTATTATAGAGTTTGGTTTAACACAATACAAAAGTAGGTATTGCGATATTGAATAAAAATGTAATATAATTGATAAAAGAATGGAGTATTATTGCATATGTTTTCAACTTCCGGTCGGGTTGCCGTTTGGTGATATCTTCATGCAAATATAATCCATCTTTTTGAGCGATTCTCTGCATTGTTCACAACTTGTATCTTTATTATTTTTGCTTAAAATTCAAGTTAACAACCCGTTATGCATTTATTGATCACAGGATATTATGGCAAAATTTGATGTGGAGACAGTACAAAATGTAGAAATCAGCAAAAAATTGGCTAGTGAGAAGTCATTGCCCGAACAGTTGGGAATTATGGAACGATATACAGCTGTTCACAAAGAGAAATCTGATTTCTCAAAAGAAATACGGGAAGTGGAATGCCTGAAGGTACTATATCCCGCCTTGTTTCGAAAAATAGCCGACACAGATCTGATTGCCGGCAGGTTCGATGTGCTTCCCATCGGTTTTGGAGCAGTGACATCTTTGGGGGGAGTCGGGCATTTTTGTGTATTTCGCAAATTGCGCGATTTTCAAAAAAAACTTGAGGATAAAGACAAATTCCGTGTAGACGCCTTATATAATTATTGGCTGGATCACGACCTGAAAACTCAGTATAATCGGGAAGTGATCACAGAAGATACCGTCGGCATGTTTATAGACTGTGAATATCCGATGATTGCTACAGCCCGTTTGTCGGGGATGATGCTCGACTATCCGAAATTGCTGGATAACGGGATCGGCGGACTTCGCAGGATATTGACGGAGCATCTGGAAAAACAGCCCGATAATGACTTTTACAGAGCAGGACTTCAATGCCTCGGTATTTTTGTGGACTGTGCGACAGCTCTTCAGCAAGATGCTCTTCAACAGATGGCCTCAACAGGCAATAAGCAAAGATATCATGAGTTGAAACGGATGCACACAGCACTTGAAAACATTAAAGAAAACAGTCCGCAGACATTTCACGAAGCCATGCAACTCTTTTGGCTATATGCCATGCTGGCCGGAGTTATCAACTACGGACGATTGGACGATTACCTTGGCCCGTATTTGGTAACAGACCTCGAGGCCGGACGCCTGACTATGGATGAGGCATACAACTATATCTATTCGCTTTGGACAATGATAGAAAACCGCCGGACGACAGTGAACGGACGTGTTATTGTGGGAGGAAAGGGACGCAAGCATCCGAAAGAAGCCGATATATTCCTGCATCTGGCAATGAAAGTCGCTAAAAATTCGAAGTATGTAGAACCTCAATTTACACTGCGTGTAGATAATGATACACCGGAAGAAATCTGGAATGAAGCGCTCGATGCTTTAGGAGCCGGCGCGACATATCCTACTTTGTATAATGATGAAGTTAATGTTCCTGCTGTTGCTTATGGAATGAGAGTAGATGAAAAAACCGCGGAACAATACGTTCCTTTCGGCTGTACTGAATTTGTAATACAAGGACAGAGCACAGGAACACCCAACATCTGTATCAACCTCCTTAAAATCCTGACTATTTTGATGAATGACGGGATCGACCCTATGGACGGTAAAAGAAAAACAGGTTCGATGAAGGTCAAAAAACTGGAGGAATACGATGCATTTGAAGACTTCTATAATGATTATAAGAAGTTTCTCGATTATTATCTGGATTTATCAGTTCAGGCACAGTACCATTCTTATGAAGTAATGAACAGGCACGTTAGTTTTTTGTTTGCCAGCCTGCTTACCGACGATTGTATCGAAAGGGGAAAGGCATTACTGGATGGTGGCGTCCGTTATCTCGGAGGGACAAACGAAACTTACGGAAATATCAATACCTCCGATTCGCTATGGGCTATAAAAGATCTGGTATTCGACCGCAAGAAATATACCTTACGCCAGCTGAACGACGCGATGCTTACCAATTTTGCGGGATACGAACAAATACGAAAAGATTGTTTGAACTGCGACAAATATGGTAACGACCTTGATACTGCCGACACTATGGCAAACAACCTGTACGAATTTGTGGCTAAGGGAGTGCGCAACAGGGGAATTACAATCGGCATGCAGTATTTTCTTATTGTAATAAGCAATAACCAATTAAATACAGAATGGGGAAACAGAACAGGGGCGTCTCCCGACGGAAGGTTGGCGGGCATGTATATGAATCCTGCAAATAACCCACAAGGGGGGGCAAATAAGAGCGGACCGACAGCCATGCTGAATTCGTTAGCTAAATTTGATGCCAGGTATCACGGGGGATCTGTTCAGAATATCAAATTCTCTCCATCTATGTTCAATGAACACAGAGACTTGATAAAAGTATTGATTAAGACCTATTTCGCCAAAGGAGGATGCCATCTGATGGTAACGGTCGTAGACAAGGGTATATTGGAGGATGCGGTTAAACACCCGGAGAGATATCCCGATCTGATTGTACGGGTAAGTGGTTTCTCTGCTGTTTTTGTCGATTTATCACCTAATATTCAAGAAGAATTGATGAGTCGTGTTTTATACGATAAGTAGAAGATGGAAAAGAGAATATCTATAATGGAGATTGAGCGCTTTGCCATTCACGACGGGCCGGGAATCCGTACAGTCGTTTTTCTTCAGGGATGTCCGTTACGTTGTTCATGGTGCTCGAATCCCGAATCACAAATAATCGGGTCTCATCTGTTGCATATAAAAAATAAGTGTGCAGGTTGTGGTACATGTGCAAAAATATGCGTTCACGGCAATATTAGGATGGAAGGACGCTACCCTGTGTTCGATAGGAAAAAATGTGTTGCGGATAAAGCTTGTGCCGAAGTCTGTGCCCATAATGCCATAAAGTTTGTCGGTGAATTTGTCCCTGTATCCGAAATTATGCAAGTGGTATTGCGTGACCGGGATTATTATGAAACTTCGGGAGGCGGTGTAACATTTTCGGGAGGAGAACCTTTCGTCCAGTTCGATGGACTAATGGAATTGCTGATTATGAGTAAAAAAGAAAATCTGCACACGACCATAGAGACCTGTGGACAAGTTGATATGGAAAAGATAAAAAAGGCTCTTCCGCTGACCGACCTGTTTTTGTTCGACATTAAGCACACAGACAGCTATATGCTGAAAAAAGAAACGAAGGCTGATTTGGATACAATACTGACTAATATGCGTTTTATAGCCCGGCAAGATCCGGATAGAATTATTATCAGGATTCCAATTATTCCCGGATACAACTTTGACAAAAAAACTATCCGGAAGATATTTGATCTGGCAAAAGAAAATAATATAAAACAAGTGAGTTTATTATCTTACCACACATTAGGAAAGGACAAATACAAACAATTGGGAATTAAATATGCATATTCTTCCGGGCATATGCTATCAAAAGAAGATTTGCGACCGCTTAAAGAAATGGGAGAAAAGGCCGGCTTAATGATACGGATAGGAGGCTAAATTTTATTTATATCCCGAGAAATTACAAAAAAAGCCTATCTGTCCGAAGGACAATGGCATGATCTTTTTATAATAGACAATCTAACAGGTGGTAAAAAGAAAATAGGAGAAAAGAGAAATTGATACAGAATAATCTTAGCCTCAATCTAAAAGACCGTAAAAAGCAAAAATAATCCATTCTTTTGGCAGAATTAATCTATCTAATTTGTTGTCGATATTGACTATTTTTGTTTCAGAATACCATGGAAAATCAATTCTGCCTTACATGCAGAGCATTTTGTCTTTTAATTTAAATTATCTGTTGTTTTTATTTTTCCACATTTGCTCTGATTTAATTATAACTGAAAATAATATAAAGAATGAACCGTAAGCAATTTATATCACGTTTAAGTTCTATTGGAGTTGCAGCAGTTGCAGCACCTGTCATAGGTATATCTTCTCTTGAAGCTGCTACCTCGTTTACAGACACCCCTGCACTTTCTGCCAACAAGAGAATACGCGTAGGTGTTATCGGATGCGGAAGTGTATCGGGAATGTATCTGCCGCATTTAACAAAATGCCCTTATGCTGAAGTTGTAAGCGTCTGTGATATTATACCACAGAGGGCGCAGGAGGCTGCTAAAAAATATAATGTCAAGAACTGGTATCCCCACATCGACAAAATGTTGGCAGGAGTGCCTTTTGATTTATTGGTCAACCTTACTGATATGCAGGAGCATGGACGCCTGAACCGTATAGCGCTGATGAAAAACATCAATGTATGGAGTGAAAAGCCGATGGCAAATACTTATGAAGAAGGGTGTGAATTGTATAAACTTGCTAAAGCTCAGGGAGTACGTATATGGGGGGCGCCGGCTGTTGTCAACAGTCCCCAGTTTGCCTTTATGGCAAAACAAATTAATGAAAACAAACTGGGGCGTATAGCTGCGGCGCATGCGCATTATGGCCATCAGGGGCCTAACTGGTCTGCATTCTTCTTTGAAGAAGGTGGAGGTAGTTTGCCGGATCTGGGTGTATATAATATATCCACGCTAACAGGATTGTTTGGTCCGGCCAGGTCTATCGTAGCAATGACCAATGTGGTAGACCCTACCCGTAATACAGGGAATAAAGGTCATATTCAGGTTGTGGCGGAAGATAATGCCATGATTATTATGGAGCATCAAAATAACGTACTTACTCATATCCAGTGTGGTTTTAACTATTTCGATCCGTACGGGCATGAGGGTACGGGGCAGGAACGCCCTACTATATCAGTAGTCGGTTCTACAGGTAATATGCACATGATTGGTTACGACTGGAAACCATTTGCCATAGATATGGCAACGGTAGCCAATGAAAATACACAACGTTTTGCTACAGACCGAGGCACTTTCCTTTGGGAAGAGGGCGCCTCTGTTATCTGCGAATCGATGGCGACAGGAAAAGACCTGTTGATAAATGCAGAACATGCATTACATGTCCTGGAAATTATAGAAGTTGCGCGACTGTCGCAGAAAGAAGGGCGCAGGATTTCACTGAAGTCATCTTTCAAATGGCCGGTTGTAATATAAAGGGTAGTGTTTGAACGCTATTCATAATGAACTAAATAACTAAGAATAGAATAATTATGAAGAATGTTTTTTATTTTTCACTTCTTATTGCCGCATCATTATATGCATGCAGTGGCAAAAAAGCAGAACAGCAAACCGCTGATCCTGACAAACCAGTGACTGACCCGATTACATTATACAATGAAATAGATCGGACATCAGCACCTAATACTATTACGGAGACTGAAAAAACGAAAGGGTGGCAACTTTTATTTGATGGAACTACCGCGAAAGGATGGCACGGTTATAATCAGGAAGGGGTTCCTGACTGCTGGGCTATAGAAGATGGAACGCTGACAATGAAGAGTGTAGGTGCTCAGGAAGAACAGGATCTTATTACCGATAAGCAATACAAGAGTTTTGTCTTATCTTTGGAATACAAACTGACAAAGAGTGCTAATAGCGGTGTATTGTTTCATGTCAAAGAAGATCCGAAATATAAATTTGCATACGAAACCGGTCCGGAATTTCAGGTGATAGACCATGAAAACTGGCGGGATAAACTGGAAGATTCGCAAATTAACGGGTCTAACTATTCCATGTATCCACCTAAGTCAAAGCCATATAAAGCATTGGGTAAGTGGAATCAGTTGATGCTGGTGGTGAATGGTAATGATGTAACTCAGATACTTAACGGAACAGAGACTGTACAATACACTAAATATTCGGACGAATGGACTAAATTACGCAATAGCGGCAAATGGACTTCATTTCCGGATTACGGTAAATTTGACGAAGGGCATATCTCCTTGCAAAACCACGGGACAAAGGTGTGGTACAGAAATATCATGATTAAAGAACTCTAAAAAAGATATCCGATTATGACTACTCGTAGAAACTTCTTAAAGAAATCGGCCGTGGGCGCTGCCGGTTTATATATATTTCCATCGAATGTAATCAGTGGGCTGGGGCATAAAGCCCCGAGTGACAAACTGAATATTATAGGTGTGGGTATTGGAGGGAAGGGGCATCCCAACCTCGTAGGAATGAATACAGAAAACATTATTGGCCTGTGTGATGTAGACTGGGCCTATGCAAAAGGCTGTTTCGACGAATTCCCTAAAGCCAAACGATACAAAGACTGGCGTAAAATGTTTGACGAGCTTGGAAAAGAAGCAGATGGTGTGATGATAGCTACTCCCGACCATACACATGCCATTATAGCTGCTACCGCTATTACTATGGGAAAACATGTATATTGCCAGAAACCTCTTACACACTCTATATATGAGAGCCGCCTGTTGACACGTCTGGCTGCAAAATACAAAGTAGCGACACAGATGGGAAACCAGGGCAACTCCGGTGACGGCGCACGCCAGGTATGCGAATGGATATGGAACGGAGAGATTGGTGAAATCCGCGAAGTTCATGCCTGGACCGATCGCCCTATATGGCCTCAGGGGCTACAACGTCCCAAAGAAGTAGTAAAAGTTCCTTCAACCCTGGATTGGGATAATTTTATCGGTCCGGCGCCATTCCGCCCCTATAATCCTGTATATACGCCATGGAACTGGCGAGGATGGTGGGATTTCGGAACCGGGGCATTCGGTGATATGGCATGTCATGTGCTGGATCCTATCTATCAGGCGTTGAAGCTGGGCTATCCTACTAAGGTACAGGGTAGCTCGTCTCTGATCAATATTGAATCGCCACCTCAGAGCGAACAGGTGGAATTTACATTTCCTGCGCGCGACAACATGCCTAAAGTTGCTATGCCTGAGGTAAAAGTATACTGGTATGACGGTGGATTATTCCCTCACCGTCCGGATTTATTACCTGACGGAACCGATCTTATGCGTGACGGACTCGGAGGTTGCCTTTTTATCGGATCAAAAGATACATTGCTTACCGATTGCGGAGGGTTTAATCCTCGCTTACTGTCGGGGCGTGTTCCGAATGTATCTCAGACCCTTCGCCGTGTTCCAGGCGCTACGGGCTACTTTGATGGCTTTCATGAGCAGGATTGGGTGAGAGCTTGTAAAGAACCGGTTGAAAACAGAGTGGAAACATCCAGTAATTTTGCATATGCAGGGCCATTTAACGAGATGGTATTACTCGGTGTACTTGCCATTCGCCTGCAAAGCCTGAATAAAGTATTGAAATGGGATGGGCCAGATATGAAATTTACAAATATAGGAGCAAATGAAGAGCTGAGAGTTGTGTCGAAAGACCGTTTCTGGGTTAAGGATGGCCATCCTAACTTTGACAGGGAATATGTAACATTAAATGCACAATCATCTGTTACCGAATATATAAAACATGCATACAGAGATGGCTGGTCTTTACCTGCCATGCCTTAAACGGAAGTGTAATCAGAAGGGAGTGTGAGAAATTTCAGGCACTCCCTTATCCGGAACAGTGATCTTATCGACTCGTATAAAATAAAACCTTGATCTTATAACCTTCTGAATATAATAATTATGAAATTCTTTAATACTTATTATCCGTTATCCTATGCTTTACAGCCTGTAAAGAAGAACCCAGGCAACCTGAATGGAAGCTGGGTATCCAGACATATACATTTCACAAATTTACATTAATGGAGACACTTGACAGGTCAAAGGATCTGGGTCTTCACTATGCTGAAGCTTTCTTTTTCCAGACATTAGGAAAAAATTTCACGGACACGGCTTATCTGAATTTTGACATCGCAGATAATGTGAAGAAGCAATTAAAAGAAGAATTTGCGAAACGGGATATCACACTTTATGCATTTGGGGTGGCATTCTATGATACGACAGAGGAGTGGGAACGCTTCTTAAGCTTCTCTAAGGATATGGGAATACATACCGTAACGTGTGAACCCAAGCTTGAGCATCTTGATTTTGTTGAAAAACTTGCACTGAAATATAATATAGAGGTTGCTATACATAACCATCCGGCTCCCTCTATTTATGCTAATCCTGATGTATTGTCCGACGCGCTTGAAGGACGTGACCGGTATGCGCTGACATAGGTCATTGGAAGAGAACCGGTAACGACCCGGTAGAAACACTGAGAAAATTTGAGGGCCGCATAAAAGTAGTACATCTAAAAGACCTTGATGAGAAAATGGGAGACACAACATGGGGCACCGGAATCTTACAGGTAAAAGAAGTACTGAATGAATTGAAAAGGCAAAAGTTCAATGGTCTTATCTCTGTAGAATATGAAGACTTTGGAGATTCGCAACTGGATGATATTAAAAAAAGTCTGGAATATTTTAATCAGAACTCAAATTAGAATATAAATAAAAAGACTTATATACCGGAAGCTCTTTATTGTAGTCCGGTCTGTTTTCGGTTGGTTTGATCCTATCCGCTGTCGGGCTTGTATCTATAAACAGTCATTTAAAAACTTAATATAATTTTTTCTTCAGTGAGGATACCTGAAAAGATACAACTCTAAAATAAAAAGTAAAATTTTTCAAATGGTATTTGTAGTCTATCGATGTTATTAAAACGACTACATAAGCTTATCGCGGTCTGACTTTCACAAACATTTTATAACTGTTATTTACGTCTAACAAGAATCTAATATCAAACGAACAGAACCTGCCTACTAAGATAGGATCCGGCTATCATTGTGTGAGAATAGAAACTGTAAAAAGCTCGTTTTCTGATGTTCTGCCGTTCATAGAAGATCTATTTAAAAAGTGTATGTTTAAATAAAAAGCTTAAAAACTATGAAAATCAAATTAAAAAAGACATTTGTTAAAAAGGCTTCAAATTCAACTTTGCGAAGAAGCCTGTTAGTCTTTACTTGCCTTTTATTAGTGAGTATAACTAATATTTATGCGCAAACAAAAACGCTCACAGGTACTGTAACAGACGTTGCTGGCGAACCTCTTATCGGGGTTAGTGTCCGGGTACAGGGAGCATCTGTTGGTACTGTTACAGACGTTGACGGAAAATACTCTCTCTCGGTTCAAAGCGGTAATGTAATTGAATTTACGTACATCGGGATGCAGTCGCAAGAAATTGCAATAGCCTCCCAGAATGTAGTGGATATTGTAATGCAAGACAATGCCACCATGCTTAGTGAAACTATAGTAATCGGGTATGGTACTGCAAAAGCGAAAGACCTGACCTCGCCGATAGCTACCATTGACGGAAAAGAAGTGAATAAGCACCTTACGGCCTCACCAATGCAGGCTATGCAAGGAAAGATACCCGGACTACAGGTTATAAATACCGGACAGCCGGGTAGTTCTCCTAAAGTCCGCATTCGCGGTATCGGAAATTATGATGAAGATAAACAAGGCCCATTGTATGTAGTAGATGGTATGTTTTTCGACAATATCGATTTTCTTAATAATGGGGACATTGAGAATATGAGCATATTGAAAGACGCTTCAGCAGCGGCTATTTATGGTGTTCGTGCAGCAAACGGGGTAATTCTTGTTACAACCAAAAAAGGTGTAACCAACAGAAAGCCTCAGATTACTTACGATGGTTATTTTGCAATACAGAAAGCCTCTAACCTTGTAAAAATGGCAAATTCGGAACAATATGCCACTGTGATGAGAGAAATCGGCAACACCAGTTCAATCGATCAATCTATAGCAAGGTATGGAGGTAGCAATGGAATCCCGTCTGTAGATACAGACTGGTATGACGAAATATTGAGGACTGCACCTATGCATAGCCACTCGGTTGGTGTTAATGGTGGGGGAGAAAAAACTTCATATTCATTGGGTGTCAGTTATCTCAACCAGAAAGGTATTCTTGATAGCGATAACGGATATCAGCGTTTGAACTTCAGGTCTAAAGTCGATATAGGAATAACCAATTGGCTGAAAGTAGGGGGTAGTTTTGTTGTTGTCAACAGTGAGCAAAAACTATCTAATATGAGTGCCTTTGGTAATGCATATACATCGCCATCCTTCTATCCGGCCTATGATGAAAATAATAAGGCGGCAACCCCTAAAAAATATGCATCCACCCAGGATGTCGGTTTAGGTCAGTATTTCTGGAATCCGGTGGCACTGGCAGATTATTATAATGACAAAGCCGCGATAACACAGGTACTGCCTGCACTGTATATGGAATTGTCGTTCCTTGAGAGTAAGCTGACATTCAGGACTTCATTCAACCAGGATTTGTCTTTCCAGCGCAACCGCCAGTTTTTACCTCAGTATACAGTATCCTCAAATCAACAGAGAGTAAAGAGCTTGCTGACTAAATCGACAGAGTATACAAATAATTGGCTTATTGATAATGTGCTGACATACAGGGATTCATTCAATGAGGCCCACAATCTGACTGTAATGGGAGGTAGTTCGGTGCGTAAAGAAAGCTGGGAAAGATTGCGTCTGCAAGGTGATGGAGTTCCCGGAGGAAGAGACGAATATTGGTATCTGTATCATAGCGATGGCATCATTGCACAAGATCCAAGCAAAAGCGCAAGTGACACCTGGTACGATAATGGAACGGAATACAGAGGAGCTTCGTTCTTCGGCCGTGTGATGTACGATTATAAAAGCAGATACCTGTTATCGGCAACAATGCGCGCCGACGGATCAAACAAGTATCAGGAAATGTGGGGATATTTCCCATCAGTAGGCCTTGGCTGGGTACTTACAGAAGAAGATTTCATGAAAAACCAAAACGTATTTAATTTCCTGAAACTACGGGGTAGCTGGGGATTATTAGGTAATGATAAAGTGCAGGCCAATGACGGTTTTGCTTCCATTACACAACAAACAGGATATTTCAATGGACAATTGTATACAGGTACATCCAGTCTTTCTTTCTTCTCTTCTCTGAAATGGGAAAGGGTGGAAGAATGGGATTTCGGTTTGGATTTCTCTATCCTCAAAAATCGTCTGACTGGAGAATTCGATTACTATAAACGTACTACAAAGGATGCTGTATTTTTGAAATCTTTGCAGTTAGGTGCAGGATCATTGTTGATGAACAACGGAGAGATACAGAATTCGGGTATTGAATTATCTCTCAATTGGGAAGATCGTATCGGTAAAGATTTTACTTACAATATTGGCGTGAACATGTCGACCTTAAAAAACAAGGTTACAAAACTGGATGACCTTGATAGGATCATTACGTCCGGAGACTATAGCCGTATAAGGCAGGTCGGAGAAGTTGTCGATGCATACTATGGTTATGTAATGGATGGAATATACCAGAATCAGGCCGAAATAGATAATGACCCTACACTTGCAGATATAGTCAGTAAGCCCGAGCCGGGCGATATCAAATTTAAAGACCTTGACGGAGATGGCAAGCTAACCGATCAGGATAGAGAAGCATTGGGTTCCCCGCTTCCTAAATTCTTCCTGGGAGGTAATATCGGATTCTCGTACAAAGCTTTTGATTTCGGTATGGCTTTCCAAGGTCAGTTTGGCCACAAACTTCTAAATCAAAAACGCTTCCTGAGGCAAAAACAATCGGATATCAACTTCGATCAGGATATAGTCAAAAATAGATGGACAGGCGAAGGTTCCACAAATAAGTATGTATCGGGTGCAGCTTTAGCGCATACATGGACATACAGCAGGTTTAATACATTCTTTGTTGAAAATGCAAATACATTTACTATTCAGAATATACAATTAGGCTATACTTTCCAGAATATTTTTCCGAAAAGCGACAATAAATCCAGTCTGAGGCTAAGTTTCACGGCAGAGCGTCCTTTCAACTTCTTCTCTTATAACGGATTTACCACAGATATAGCTAATGGTATAGACAATGATGTATATCCGCTGACGTCAACATATAGCATTGGTGTGAGAATAACATATTAATAAAACAATCAATATAATAGGATTATGAAACTATATAAATATATTATTTTATCGGTTGTACTATTATTAAGTAGCTGCAACGACTTTCTGAACAAGGAACCCGAGAATTCGGTACCTGTAGAAGAGCTGGATTACACTATCTCAGCAAATATGATTCAGCCCGTAATCGGAATTTATGCGCGCGCCAGAACTTGGGATGGCCTCACTACCTGGCCTCGGTTTGGACTGATAGCAGTCAGAGGCGACGATGTTGAAAAAGGATCATTCGACTCAGATCAGGGGGAATTAAATTATGCAAGGAGTTTCGAATATAATCAACTTGGCGGATACTGGGGACTGGATGCCTCATGGACAGGATTGTATAATCTGGTACTGAACAGTAATTCTGCTTTGGTCGATTTGGGCAGGTATAACGAACATCTGACAAGTAATGCGGACAAGACGTTGAATCTGCAATATCAGGCGGAAGTACGCTTTATCAGGGCCTTTGCTTATTTCCATATAGTACGCCTCTGGGGAGATATTTTATTGGTAACAGACAATTCCCAGGTAATGGAGGCTTTGGATGTAACACCAAGGACCGATATTTATAGCTTTATCAGCGACGAGCTGGACTTTTGCATAACAAATCTTCCGGCTTTACGTCCGAATGAAATGCCTATGAAAGGACAAGTGACCAGATATTCAGCTCTGGCATTGAAAGCAAAAGCGGCATCCGATATAAACGACTGGGATGCAGTACTCGGTGCAACCGATGCAATTATCACAAGCAATAAATTTGAATTATATCCTGATTTCTATAACTATTTTAAAAAAGGCGGATGCTTGTCTGACGAAAACTTATTTGAATTGCAATATGGTTTAGTAGGAGCTACAGATATAGAGTCGGATGCATGGTTCGAATATCAGGGCCCCCGCCAGGGTTTTGAAGGTACCAGAATTGGTACAGGCTGGGGATTTGCAGTCCCATCCAAGTCACTCGAAAAATTGTTTAATGACCGGGGTGAGACTGTACGTAAAGAAACATTATTCCTCTATGCCGGATCAACTACAAGAGAAGGTGATGTCGTAAAACCTTCCGTTGCATCAGACGGACATGATAGAGTATTTAATGGAAAATGCTATATACCTAGTACTCAAATGCCTGAAGGTAAGACTAAGTATGGATATGGAAATCATATTCGTATGATAAGATATGCTGATGTCCTTTTATTAAATGCTGAAGCTAAAGTACGTAAAGGACAAAATGGTGATGCCCCTTTCAATCTTGTAAGAACAAGAGCTAAAATGTCAACATTGACAAATGTAACATTGGATCAAGTTCTTGAAGAAAGACAGGTAGAGCTTGCATGTGAGTGGGGAGAACGTTTCTTTGACCTGGTTCGTACCGGCAAAGCTGAAGCAACACTACCCGGATTTAAAACTGGTACATCAGAATTTTATCCGATACCTCAAGCTCAAAAAGATTTGAACCCTAATCTACAATAATTTAGTTTATATTTTTCCTTATATCTGGTGTCTGCTTCTTATTACAGGCACCAGATTCTAAGGAACTAATTATTCCGTTTAATAGTTCTGCCAATTAAGTAAAAGAAAATATTTAATGAACGTTCTAAGTAGCGAGAGCAGAAGCAAAGCAAGCTTTGATTATGCCGAGTCATGAAGAACGACTAATATAATTGAAACATTATTCAATCATAACATTATTCAATCATAACATCCTATTGCTGTTATAGATCTGAAAGTTAATTCCTTCCCCTTATGAAAAAGCTGTTAATTCTTATATTTATCTTAGTCTCTCTGCAATCTAAAGCACAGGAACCTCAATATGATCATGTATTCTTTGACAATAGCCTGATGACAGGTCGTTATTACTACAGTAAGGCGGATTATACATCACCAAGCTACATTCAAAATGTGGAAAATAAACTGCTTGTTTCAGAGAAGGAATTCTTCACTGCTAAAAATTCAATACTATTTAATTATGTTTCCGCATCTGGTGGAAATTGGTCTGCCTCTGTTCTCTATCGGGACTGGCGGGGAAAAGACTTTATAAAAGAAGGAAAATCATTAGACTTCAAATTACTAATCAAATCTGATACCAAAGCAGAAGAATTACCGCTTGTAGCTATTGGTACAGTTGAAAAAAAGGAATCAAAGGCATCCTCTTTTGTCGATATAAAAAAATATGTCGGTAAACCTGAACAAAATAAGTGGATATCGGTAAGCATACCGCTTTCCGAATTTAAGGATATAAATTACACACATACTAAAGAAATAAAAGAAGTTCTTTTCAAACAAAATTCACAGGATGGAAAAGAGCATACTCTATATATAGATCAAATCGAGTTTTCTCCGGTTAATAAACCTGCAAGTATTACATCTGTTCCGGCAATAAAAGCAAAAGCCTATGAGCGTCATGTAGATCTATCGTGGGATAAGACCGGATTTGAGAATGCCAAGTATATAAAAATATACCGTTCTTCTGATGGCAAAGACTTTCAAACAGTAGGCATACAGGACCCGTTTGCTACCCGGTATGCAGATTATAGCGGTCAGCCAAACAAAACATTCCAATATCGTATTACTTGTGTAAACTATGATTATTCTGAGACTCAACCATCTAATGTAGTAGAAGTTACTACCCATGATATGACTGACGAAGAACTGCTGACTATGGTGCAGGAAACAGCGTTCAGATACTTCTGGGATGGTGCAGAACCTGAATCGGGATTAGGCTTGGAAAATATTCCGGGACGAAGGAATATGATCGCAACAGGTGCATCGGGTTTTGGAATGATGGGTATGATAGCCGGAGCTGAAAGAGGTTTCATTACCAGAAAAGAGGCTGTGGAACGATTTAAAAAGATAGTGACTTTCCTGGATAAAGCGGATACTTTTCATGGAGGTTATGCTCATTTCATAGATGGAACGACCGGTAAAGTAGAACCGTTTTTCGGTAAGCGTGACAACGGAGCCGATATGGTGGAAACTTCGTTTCTGTTTCAGGGATTACTTACTGCCCGCCAATATTTTGATAAAAATAATGAAGATGAGAAATTTATACGTGATACGATTACCAAACTTTGGGAAAATATAGATTGGCGATGGTTTAAGAAGACCGAAGATAGTAAATATCTGTATTGGCACTGGTCTCCCGACCAGGAATGGGTTATCAACCACAAGCTTATAGGATGGAACGAAACCATGATTACCTATTTGCTTGCAATTGCATCTCCTACACATGGTGTGAGTCCTGATATGTATTATTCAGGCTGGGCAAGCCAGGAACAAGAGGCTTATGATTATCGTGCTGACTGGGGGCAAACTACAGATGGAGCAAATTACTACAATGGAAATACATACTACGGAGTGAAGCTTGATGTAGGTGTGAATACTGGAGGGCCTATTTTCTTTACCCACTTCTCTTTCTTCGGATTTGACCCAAGAGGGCTTAAAGACAAATATACAAGTAAGGATTATTTCGATAATTTACGGAATATTGCCCTTATCAGCTATAGGTATTCTATCGAGAACCCGAATAAACGTCTTGGCTTTGGCCCTGGTTGTTGGGGGCTTACAGCCAGTGAAAGCCCTTGGGGGTATGGAGCCGCCGAAGCGATGGCACATCACGAGTATGGTACGATGTCTCCGGCCGGCGCTATTGCATCCATAGTGTATCTTCCGGAGGAATCGATGGATGCATTGAAAAATTATTACCGTAATTTTGGCTCATTCCTTTGGGGTGAATATGGTTTTCGGGATGCTTTCAATCTGGATATAAACTGGTGTTCGAATATTTATATGGGACTAAGCCAGGGTTCAATAGCAACCATGATTGAAAATCATCGCACAGGTCTTATCTGGAAACTGTTTATGAAAGATCCGGATATTCAAAAAATGAAAAGCAAAGTATTTTTAAAATAAGCTTGAGATGAAACTGAACTGGATTACATCTTTGACATTCCTGTGCTTTATTCTGTTCACAGGATGTACAAATACAACTTCCGAAAATGCTGAGATGGATAAGTTTATAAATGACCTCCTTGACCGTATGACCCTGGAAGAAAAAATAGGGCAAACTGTACTGTATACCAGCGGTTATGATGTAATAACCGGGCCTACTGTAGATCCGGACTACAAAGAATACCTCAAAAAAGGAATGGTCGGTGGTATTTTTAATGCAGTGGGAGCTGATTATACCCGTAGCCTGCAAAAGATAGCCGTTGAAGAAACACGGTTGGGAATCCCATTAATTTTTGGTTATGATGTCATTCACGGACAACGGACTATATTTCCAATACCGCTCGCAGAGTCCTGTAGTTGGGATTTGGAGGCAATGGAACGTTCGGCAATGATAGCTGCATCGGAAGCAACAGCAGAAGGCATAAACTGGATCTATGCACCGATGGTGGATGTATCGCGCGATCCGCGTTGGGGGCGTGTAGCCGAAGGTGCCGGAGAAGATGTATATCTCGGTAGTTTGATTGCCGCTGCACGTGTAAAAGGCTTTCAGGGGAATAGCCTTGGTGATAATAATACAGTAGTTGCCTGTGTGAAACATTATGCTGCATATGGGGCAACAATGGCAGGACGCGATTACAATACGGTGGATATGTCTCTCAATGAATTGTGGAATACGTACCTACCACCATTCAAAGCAGCTCTTGATGCAGGGTGTGGAACAATAATGACCTCGTTCAACGATCTGAATGGAATACCTGCTACAGGAAACAAGTACCTTTTGAAAGATATTCTTCGCGAAAAATGGAATTTCAACGGATTTGTAGTTACCGATTATACCTCTATAAATGAAATGATTCCACATGGCTATGCCAGGGATGAAAAACATTCTGCCGAAATAGCGATGAACGCAGGCGTAGATATGGATATGCAGGGTGGAGTATATATGAACCATCTGAAAACGCTTATTGAGGAAGGAAAAGTATCTGAAAAAGATGTGACTGATGCTGCCCGTGCTG
>QMCD01000792.1_pt1 | contig 21381 bp, 14 predicted proteins | sample 1821841 | NCBI WGS metagenome assembly QMCD01 (sample SAMN01991225, study PRJNA193472) | Termite gut metagenome, whole genome shotgun sequencing project. | isolation source: worker | host: Macrotermes natalensis
ATTTCAACGCAGGTCCCTGCGTACTGCCCAAAGAGGCAATCGAAGCAACCATCAATGCTATCCGCAATTTTGACGGAACAGGCATTGGTCTTTTGGAAATTTCTCACCGCACACCGGGCTGGGAAAAAGTGATGTCGGAAACCGAACAACTTTGGAGAGAGTTGTTGAAAATTCCGGCAGGTTATCGCGTATTGTTCCTCGGCGGTGGAGCAAGCACACAGTTCTGCAACGTTCCGATGAACCTGATGAACAAAAAAGCCGCTTATTTGGTTACCGGCGTTTGGGCGAAAAAAGCCACAAAAGAAGCAAAACAATTTGGAGAAGTGGAAGTTGTAGCATCTTCGGAAGACAAAACGTTTAACTACGTTCCGAAAAACTATACCATCCCTACAGATGCGGACTATTTCCACATCACCACAAACAACACCATCTACGGAACTGAAATCCATAAAGATATGGATTGCCCAATCAACTTGGTTGCGGATATGTCGTCCGACATTATGAGTCGTCCGGTGGATGTTTCCAAATATGCTTTGATCTACGGCGGTGCGCAAAAAAACGTTGGTCCCGCAGGTGTTACGTTCGTGATTGTTCGTGAAGACGTTCTCGGAAAAGTGGAACGCACATTGCCTACAATGATTGACTATCGCACACATTTCGATGAAAAAGATCCGCGTAACAACTCAATGTTCAACACACCTCCCGTACTTCCGATCTACACCATGTATGAAACTCTGAAATGGGTGAAAGCCAATGGTGGCGTGGAAGGCATCTACAAACGCAACATTGAGAAAGCAGCGTTGTTGTATAACGAAATCGATCGCAACCCAATGTTCATCGGCACTGCCGAAAAAGAAGACCGTTCGATTATGAACGTTTGTTTTGTGATGAACAAAGGACACGAAGACAAAGAAGATGCGTTTATGGCATTTGCTAAAGAACGCGGTATGGTGGGCATCAAAGGTCATCGTTCCGTAGGCGGTTTCCGCGCATCTATCTACAATGCTTGTCCTCTCGAAAGCGTACAGGCTTTGGTTGCTTGTATGCAGGAATTTGAGAAGCTACATGCGTAATCTTTGTTGAATTGTTGAACTGTTGAATCGTTGAGTTGTTGGACAATGGAGTATAGATTTGCTTTTGAAAAATTAGAGGTTTGGAATTTATCTCGAACATTTGTAAAAGACATCTATTTGTTGCTCCGGAAATTTCCGAAATCGGAGAATTTTAATTTGAAAGATCAACTTCAACGGGCAACAGTATCAATATCTTTAAACATTGCAGAAGGAAGTGGGCGTTCATCTTTTAGGGAGCAAGCTCGTTTTTCAGAAGTGGCGTATGGTTCTTTGATGGAAGTTTATTGTGCATTAACTTTGGCTAAAGATTTGGATTATATATCAAATGAGGATTTTGAGCCATACAAAATAAAAATTGCAGAACTTTCAAATAAAATTAATGCCTTAAAAAACAGTCAACTCAAAAGATATAATAACTCGCAACACAAGTCTCAACAATTAAACAATTAAACAACTAAACAATTAAACAACAAGATGAAGGTACTAATTGCTACCGAAAAACCGTTCGCAAAGGCGGCGGTTGATGGCATCAAAGCCATCGTTGAACAAGCGGGTCATGAACTTTGCTTGTGTGAAAAATATACAGATGTTTCCGAATTTCACAAGGCTGTGGAAAACGTTGAAGCGCTGATCGTTCGTTCCGACAAAGTGACCGCTGATGTTGTGAATGCTGCGAAGAATCTGAAAATCGTTGTTCGCGCAGGTGCGGGATTCGACAATCTCGACCTCCCCTCTTGCACTGCAAAGGGCATCGTGTGTATGAACACTCCCGGTCAAAACTCCAATGCTGTTGCGGAATTGGCATTGGGTATGATGGTGTATATGGCACGTAACTGTTTCCAAGCAGGAACAGGCACAGAACTCAAAGGCAAGAAATTAGGTATCCACGCCTACGGAAACGTTGGTCGTTTGGTTGCCTTGATTGGCAAGGGTTTCGGAATGGAAGTGTATGCTTTCGATCCGTTCGTAAAACCCGAAGCTATTCAAGCCGATGGTGTGAACGTTGCGAACAGTATTGAGGAATTGTACAGCACGTGCCACTACGTGTCGTTGCATATTCCTGCGAACGACAAAACCAAAAAATCCATCGGCTACGACTTGCTCAGCAAGATGCCGAAAGGTGGATGTTTGGTAAACACTGCTCGCAAAGAGGTTATTCACGAAGAAGAATTGGTAAAAGTTCTGACCGAACGTGCCGATTTGAAATATGCCACAGATATTGAGGCAGGCAATCAAGCCGAGTTGAAAGAGAAGTTCGGTGTTCGTGTGTTCTCCACGCCTAAAAAGATGGGTGCGGAAACTGCGGAAGCGAACATCAACGCAGGTTTGGCAGCAGCCAATCAAATCTGCAAATTCTTTGCCACCGGCGACACTACGTTTCAGGTGAACAAATAGAATTTTTGAGCATTCTTGTAGTAGGGGCACAAAATTTTGTGCCCCTACGTTTTTTTTGTGCATTTCGTTGTTGGAATTATGTAAAAAAAATTATTCATCTGCGTATAATTCAAAAAATTTATGTATTTTTGCAAATTCAAATATTCTTAATAGTATGCAAAAACATTCGTCCCAATCCAAATCCAAACTCAAAACAGGCTTCATCTCTGCGCTCTTGTTGTTAATCACATTTTCATTTTCAACATTGAACACAGTCGCACAAAATAACGAAACTGCCACACAAAGCACTCTTTCTGTTGTTAGTGCAACAAAAATCAACCCTACAACAGTGGAAATCCTGTTTTCCGACAAGCAACGAATGACGGTGGACTTCTACAACGACAATATCTTCCGTATGTTTCAAGACAATAACGGTGGTATTATCCGCGATCCGGAAGCGAAACCCGACGCACGTATTTTGGTGGAAAATCCGAGAAAAAATATAACTTCTCTCGAAGTCAAGAACGATGAACATTCCCTGTCTATTGTGAGTGGAAAAATCGCTTTACATTTCGATAAAAAAACAACTTTGTTTCGGATTGTAAATTTGGAAACAAACCTTGTTACAGTGGAATCTGTAAAACCAATTGTTTTTGAGAAAAATAAAGTAGTTCTTTCGTTCAAGGAAAACGCACAGGAATACTTTTACGGTGGAGGTGTGCAGAACGGACGTTTTTCGCATAAGGGCAAGATGATTGCGATCGAAAATCAAAACAGTTGGACAAACGGTGGTGTGGCCTCCCCTACTCCATTCTATTGGTCAACAAATGGTTATGCCATAATGGGACACACATTCAAAAAAGGGTTCTACGATTTCGGAGCAAAAGAAAAGGGTATCGTTAGTATCTATCACGAAACAAACTATTTAGATATGTTTTTTATGATCAACGATGGTATTGTTCCCTTGTTGAATGATTTTTACCAATTGACCGGAAATCCCATACTCCTTCCTAAATTCGGCTTCTATCAAGGACACTTAAACGCCTACAACAGAGATTATTGGAAAGAAGATTCGGTTGGTATTTTATTTGAAGACGGCAAACATTACAAAGAAAATCAGAAAGATAATGGCGGTATTAAAGAGTCATTGAATGGAGAATTAAACAATTATCAATTTTCTGCACGTGCAGTTATTGATCGTTATGCACAACACGATATGCCTTTGGGTTGGATTTTGCCGAACGACGGATATGGTGCGGGCTACGGACAAACTTCTACGTTGGACAGCAATATCCAAAATCTCAAAATGTTCAACGATTATGCAACGGAAAAAGGCGTAAAAATCGGTTTGTGGACACAATCCGCACTGCATCCGAAACCGGAGATTGAGGCATTGTTGCAACGTGATATTGTGAAAGAGGTGCGTGATGCGGGTGTTCGTGTGTTGAAAACCGACGTGGCTTGGGTGGGACCCGGCTATTCGTTTGGTTTGAACGGGATTGCAGATGCCTCTCAAATTATGACTTACTATGGCGATAACGCCCGACCTTTCATCATTTCCTTGGACGGATGGGCTGGAACGCAACGCTACGCAAGTATTTGGTCGGGCGACCAAACGGGCGGACAATGGGAATATATCCGTTTTCATATCCCTACCTACATCGGTGCGGGCTTGTCGGGACAACCCAATATCACTTCGGATATGGACGGCATTTTTGGCGGGAAAAACGCAATTATAAACACTCGGGATTTCCAATGGAAAACATTCACTCCGATGCAATTAAATATGGATGGTTGGGGCACAAATGAGAAGTATCCACACGCATTGGGAGAACCTGCTACATCAATCAATCGCTTGTATTTGAAATTGAAATCGGAGTTGATGCCCTACGCCTACAGCATCGCAAAAGAGGCAGTGGACGGTTTGCCGATGATCCGTGCAATGTTTTTAGCCCATCCGAAAGCATCTGAAGGAGAGTATGTGAATCCTTATATCTACGATAAATCAACACAATATCAATTTTTGTATGGTCCGTATTTTTTAGTTGCACCGATTTATCAAAACACGAAAGCCGACGAACAAGGCAATGATGTAAGAAACAACATATATCTGCCTAAGGGTGTGTGGATTGACTACTTCACAGGAAAGAAATATGAGGGAGGTAAAATCCTCAACGATTACGATGCGCCTCTTTGGAAACTTCCGGTATTCGTGAAAGCCGGTGCAATTATCCCAATGACCAATCCGCACAATCAACCGAAAGAAATGGATTTTTCGTTGCGAACATACGAGGTTTATCCCGCCGGGAACAGCGAGTTTGTAGAGTATGAAGATGATGGAGAAACGGAGGAATACCGTGCGGATAAAGGGGTTTCGACACATCTAACCTCTCGTGTGGATATGAAAAACAATGCTGTTATTACTGCACTTCCTGCGAAAGGTACGTTCGAAGGCTTTGTCAAGGATAAAGCAACACTGTTCCGTGTGAATGTTACGGATATGCCTAAAAAAGTATCGGGAAAAATCGGAAATAAAAAAATCAAACTTACGGAAGTAGCGACACTTGCGGATTTGGATAGCGGTGTGAACGTGTATTTCTACGACCCTTCACCGAATATGAACCGTTTCGCCACGCCCGGAAGTGAATTTGAAAAAGAAGTGATTGTGAAAAATCCGGTGCTTTATGCAAAATTGGAAACGACCGACATCACACAAAACGCAGTAGAGTTGACTGTGGAAGGTTTTACGTTTGAATCTGTTGATGACAGTCGAAAAACTGTAGGACAATTACGTGCACCTATTGCGCAAGTGAGCGAAGAAAATACTGAAGCTTACTCCATTCAACCGACATGGAAACCTGTTGCAAATGCGGACTATTACGAGATTGAGTTTAACGGTATGCTTTATACAAACATCCGTGATACGGCGTTTCTGTTCGACGGTTTAGAGCCTGAAACGACCTACACGTTGATGATACATTCCGTGAATAAAGGAGGCTCTGCAGGAATGAAATTGGAAGTTACCACAAAATCAAATCCATTGGAATTTGCTATTGCAGGCATCACAGGCAATGCAACGGTGAGAAGTCAAGGCGGTTCGGGTATGCAACGATTGTTCGATTTCAACGAAGGCAACCTGTGGCATACACGATACGACACCGCAGCTGTTCCGTTTGAGTTTGTTGCGGATCTGAAAACCGTGAACACGCTGGATAAATTCCACTATCTACCCCGTGAAGGCGCACGCAACGGCACTTTGCTGAAAGGTTCCGTATATTATGGAATAGATCGTAAAAATTGGACAAAAGTTGACACCTTTGCGTGGGAGCAAAACGATGAAGTGAAGATTTTCACGTTCGCCAATCAACCTGTTGCACGCTATGTTAAAATAGCTGTGGATAGTGCCGTTGGGCGATTTGGATCTGGTAAAGAGCTGTACGTTTTCAAAGTTCCCGGAACAGAAAGTTATCTGCAAGGCGACATTAACAGCGATGGAGTTATTGATGACAACGACCTGATGTCATACACCAACTACACCGGCTTACGCACGGTTGATGCGGATTTTGAGTATATCAGCAAGGGCGATATCAACAAGAACGGACTGATTGATGCGTATGATATTTCCGTTGTAGCAACTCAATTGGATGGAGGAGTAAGCACTCGTGCAACAGCCCCCTTGTCGGGCAATATACGCCTAAGCTACAGCGAGGGAGAAACCATAGAAGTTCAAGTGCTTGGAGAAGATTTCAGCGCAGTAAACGCTTTGAGTTTCGCATTGCCCTACAATCCGCAAGAATATGAATTTATCGGCATAGAACCGCAAAATATGAAAGCGATGACCAACCTGACAAACGACCGTCTTCATTCCAACGGAACGAAAGCGTTGTATGTTACCTTCGTCAATGTTGGCGATCAAAAACCGCTAAACGGCGAAGAAACGTTGATGGTTATCCGATTCAAAGCAAAGAAAAAAGTGAAATTCAACCTGAAACCGGAAGATCTGATTTTGGTTGATACATTTTTGAATGTGAAATAAGCAATTGCGAGTTACTTCTTCGGAGCAATCATCATCAACATTCGTTTGCCTTCGAGTTTGGGCATAGACTCCGGTTTTCCGAATTCCAACAGCGCATCCGCAAATTTTAACAGAATCGCTTCGCCTTGTTCTTTGTAAACGATGGTGCGCCCTTTGAAAAACACATCAACCTTAACTTTGTGCCCTTCTTTCAAGAATTTTTGAGCATGATTGAGTTTGAAATTGAAATCATGATCATCGGTTTGAGGTCCTAAACGAATTTCCTTGATCACAACTTTTGCTGAATTGGCTTTAATCTCTTTCTGTTTGCGCTTTTGCTCATACAGAAATTTTTGATAATCCATAATTCTACAAACGGGAGGATTTGCTGTGGGCGAGATTTCGACTAAGTCGAGGCTTTGTTTTTCAGCCTCTTGTAGGGCTACTCGTAAATCCACGATTTCGTTCGGGGTGTTGTCGCCAACTAAGCGAACAACAGGAGAAGAGATACGCCCATTGATGGCGTGTAACGCCTCTTTCTTTACGGGACCGCGGTTTCCATGAAAGCGGTTGCCGGGCTTGAACCCGGGTCTTGGGGAGAATGGTGCTGCCAAATTTTTATTGTTTAATTGTTTAGTTGTTTAACTGTTTAATTGTTTTACCGTTATTCTATCATTGATTTAACTTCACTGTTTATGCGGTTTGCAAAGGCTTCGATGGACATTGCGCCGAGGTCGCCTTCGCCACGTCTGCGTACAGAAACCGTGCCTTCCGCCGCTTCTTTCTCGCCAACCACAAGCATATACGGAATTTTATTCAACTCCGCATCACGGATTTTCTTTCCCGCTTTTTCGTTGCGATCGTCAACCGTACCGCGACAATCCATCAATTCCAATTCCTGTTTTACTTTGTCGGCATAATCCAGATACTTTTCCGAAATCGGCAATACGATGAACTGATCCGGCGTTAACCACAAGGGGAAATTTCCTCCGGTGTGTTCAATCAAAACCGCTACAAAGCGTTCCATTGAACCAAATGGAGCACGATGAATCATGATCGGACGATGTTTTTGATTATCCGCACCGATGTATTCCAATTCGAAACGCTCCGGCAAGTTGTAATCCACTTGAACCGTTCCTAACTGCCATTTTCTGCCGATGGCATCTTTGACCATAAAATCCAATTTCGGACCATAAAACGCAGCCTCGCCGAGTTCGGTAGTCGTATTCAATCCCTTTTCAGCAGCGGCTTCGATGATGGCTCGTTCGGCTTTTTCCCAATTCTCATCAGAACCGATATATTTGACGTGATTATTTGGATCGCGTAACGAAATTTGAGCTGTATAATCCTTGAAATCGAGTGTTTTGAAGATGTAAAGAATGATGTCTATAACCGCTTTGAACTCGTCTTTGAGTTGATCGGGCGTACAGAAAATATGCGCATCATCTTGCGTAAACCCACGAACACGTGTCAGTCCGTGCAACTCCCCGCTTTGCTCGTAACGGTAAACCGTTCCAAACTCTGCAAGACGCAAGGGCAGATCCTTGTATGAACGTGGTTTTTGTTTGTATATTTCGCAGTGGTGCGGGCAGTTCATGGGTTTCAGAAAAAATTCTTCGCCTTCAAACGGCGTATGAATGGCTTGAAACGAATCTTTGCCGTATTTTTCATAGTGTCCGGAAGTCTTGTAAAGATTGACATCTCCGATATGTGGCGTTTGCACTTGTTGATAACCGGCTTTCTTTTGCACACGTTTCAAAAAGTTTTCCAAACGTTCACGCAAAGCTGCGCCTTTGGGTAACCAAATCGGTAAACCCGGACCAACGGCTTGCGAGAACATAAACAAATCCAATTCTTTTCCGACCTTGCGATGGTCGCGTTTTTTCGCCTCTTCCAACAAGGTCAAGTATTCTGTGAGTTCCTTTTGTTTAGGGAAAGAAATCGCATACAAACGCGTAAGTTGTTTGCGTTTTTCATCGCCACGCCAATACGCACCGGCAATACTCAAAACTTTCACGGCTTTGATAACTGATGTGTCGGGAATGTGCGGACCACGGCAAAGGTCAGTGAAATCGCCACTTTCGTAAAGCGAGATCGTTCCGTCTTCCAATTCGCTGATCAATTCCAACTTGTATTCATCGCCTTTTTTCGTGAAAATTTCAAGGGCTTCGGCTTTACTCACATCTTTCCTAACGAATGCGGATTTCTTCGCAGCCAATTCCAAGAATTTCGCTTCGATTTTTGCGAAATCATCAGGATTGAAGGTGTGTTCCATAAAGTCAATGTCGTAGTAGAACCCATTTTCGATAGCAGGTCCGATTCCGAATTTCACACCCGGATAGAGAGCCTCAACCGCAGCGGCAAGGATATGTGCAGAAGAGTGCCAAAACACGTGTTTGCCCTCATCATCATTCCATGTTAGAAGTCGCAATGTTCCATCCGTTTCCAAAGGTTTAGACGCATCAATAATTGTGTCGTCGAACTTTGCTGCAAGCACATTCCGTGCAAGTCCTTCACTAATACTCTTGGCGACATCCATCGCCGAAACGCCTTTCTCATAAGGCTTTACAGTCCCATCGGGTAAAGTTATTTGTATCATCATATTTTTTGTCCTCAAATAAAAAACCTACAAAGATACGAAAAAAAAATGATATACAAGACGTTTTGTTGATAAATTTTATATTCTTTTGCATAGGCGGGAGATATATTGTTGCCCCTTGCTATTGTCCGTTAAAAATAACTTCCGGAACCTCAAAAAAAAATTAAGCCGTTGTTTAATTATTGTGTCGTGTTTCATTTTTTTTCGTATCTTTGCAAAAAAATTTGAAAAACGAGATATTCATGACGAGATTATTTTATATTCTTTCCACGCTTGCGGCAGTTGTTCTTACCGCACTGATTACGCTGAATTTCACCGATGACGAAGGGAATGGCGAAAGCGATGAATATTATCAACAAGCATTTCAAAATAACGTAAAAATCTACTCCCCCATCATTCCGGATTCAATGAGCTTTTGTGGAGAGCGTGTGCCTTTGGAATTGTATCACGTTTACGAACGTATGGATAGAGAATTGATGGTAAACGTGTATTGGCAATCAAACATTATGTTGTTGATTAAGCGCGCCAATCGCTACTTTCCGCAAATTGATTCCATCTTGAAAGAGCAAGGTCTTCCCGAAGATTTCAAGTATCTGGCATTGGCTGAAAGTGGATTTATCAACGCCACATCTTCCGCCGGTGCTGCCGGATTTTGGCAGTTTATAAAGCCTACGGGAGTCAAGTACGGTTTGGAAATCAACACCGATATCGACGAACGTTTGAATCTGAATAAAGCCACTGTTGCTGCTGCGAAATATCTCAAAACAAGTTACAAAGCATTCGGCAGTTGGACAGTTGCTGCAGCGGCATACAACACCGGCGACAGCAATATCAGACGTCATATCGAAAATCAGCGTGTTACCAACTATTACGATATGCACTTGCCCGAAGAAACACTGCGCTACGTGTTTCGCATCCTCGCATTGAAAACAATATGCGAAAATCCGCAAGCCTACGGAATCATATTAAGAGAAAAAGATTTGTATCCGCCCATCGCTGTGCAAACAATTAGTGTTGATACAACCATTACCGATTTGTTTGCCTTTGCACGTCAGCAAGGCACGAGCTACCAACAACTTCGAGCATTAAACCCTTGGATAAAAAGTAGCAAACTTCCGAATAAATCCAGAAAAAAATATCAAATTTCCATTTTATGTCAAAAAATTTAGTCATCGTTGAGTCTCCTGCGAAAGCCAAAACCATTGAAAAATATCTGGGCAAAGATTACAAAGTTTTGTCGTCATACGGACACGTTCGTGATCTTCCGAAAGGAAAGATTTGTGTGGATGTAGAGCACGATTTTACTCCGGAATACGAGATTCCGAGCGACAAGAAAAAATTGGTTGCCGACTTAACCAAAGAAGCGAAAGTTGCCGATACGGTTTGGTTAGCATCCGATGAGGACCGCGAAGGAGAGGCTATTGCGTGGCATTTGTCAGAAGTTTTGAAATTGGATAAATCCAAAACCAAGCGAATTGTATTCAATGAAATCACGAAAACAGCGATTTTGCATGCCATCGAAAACCCGCGTCAGTTGGACGAAAACCTAACAAACGCGCAACAAGCACGACGTGTTTTAGACCGCTTGGTGGGTTATGAAATATCTCCTGTATTGTGGAGAAAAGTTCGTCCGCAGTTGTCTGCCGGACGTGTGCAATCCGTTGCCGTTCGTTTGATTGTGGATAGAGAAAATGAAATTCGGAAATTCCAGTATTCATCGGCGTTTCGTGTTACTTCATTGTTTGATTTACCTTCGAAAAAAAGTTTAGATGCGGAATTGAACAAACGTTTTGCCGATGCAAACGAAACCAACGCTTTTTTGAATGCGTGTAAAACCGCAAAATTCACGGTTTCCGACATTGAAACAAAACCTTCGAAACGCACGCCTGCAGCACCTTTCACAACATCAACCCTACAACAGGAAGCCTCACGAAAGTTAGGATTTTCCGTAGCAAAAACGATGATGGTTGCACAACAATTGTACGAAGCAGGGTTTATTACCTATATGCGTACGGACTCCGTGCATTTGTCGGATTTGGCAATCGGCACGACCAAAGCAGCGATTGAAAAAAACTACGGTGCGAAATATCACAAAATGCGCCAATATGCAACCAAGTCGAAAGGCGCACAGGAAGCGCACGAAGCCATTCGTCCAACCTATATCGACAATCAAAAAATTGAAGGCGATGCATCGCAACAAAGATTGTATGATTTGATTTGGAAACGCACAATTGCTTCGCAAATGAGTGATGCCGAATTTGAGAAAACAACCGTAACCATTGATGTTTCCAACCGTTCGGAAAAATTTCAAGCGAAAGGCGAAGTGTTGATGTTCGACGGTTTTCTGAAAGTATATATGGAATCGAAAGACGAGGAGGAGGATTCTGATGTGAAAGGATTGTTGCCTCCGATGAATCTGAACGATGCACTTTCCGTTCAAAAAATTGTTGCTCGGCAAACCTTTACTCAAGCCCCACCTCGCTACACAGAAGCGAGTTTGGTGAAAAAGATGGAAGAGTTGGGCATTGGTCGTCCTTCTACGTATGCACCTACGATTTCGACTATTCAAAAACGTGAATACGTAGTGAAAGAAGACCGTGAAGGTAACGAACGCAACTATCAGATATTGGAATTGGACGACAAGGGAAATATCACAGAAAGTCTGAAAACAGAGATGTTTGGAGCAGAAAAAGCCAAAATGTTTCCAACGGATGTCGGCAATTTAGTTACACAATTTTTGGTTGGAAATTTCGATACGATTGTTGATTTCAATTTCACGGCTGAAGTCGAAAAAGAATTTGATGATGTGGCAAATGGAGAAGTCAAATGGACGGATATGTTGCATCAATTCTACAAACCTTTTCACAAGCAAGTGGAAACAACACTCAAAAATTCGGAGCGTGTGAGTGGAGAACGTTTGGTTGGAGTTGATCCGAAGAGCAAAAAGAATGTGTATGTAAAACTCGGCAAATTTGGTCCTATGGCTCAAATCGGCGAAAGCAGCGATGAAGAAAAACCTTCATTTGCAAGTTTGAAAAGAGGTCAATCACTCGAAACGATTACGCTTGATGAAGTGATGGATTTATTCAAACTTCCGCGTGTTGCAGGACAATTTGAAGGAGAAGATTTGGTTGTTGCGATAGGTCGTTTTGGTCCGTATATCCGTATGGGAAAAACATTCTATCCACTTCCCAAAACCGAAGACCCCATGGAGGTTTCAGAGGCTCGTGTGATCGAAATTGTGAAAGAAAAACGAGAAAAAGATGCCAACAAAATCATTCGTGAATTTGCAGAAAATCCCGATGTTCGTGTGCTTAACGGACGTTATGGACCTTATGTTGCAGTAGGGAAAAAGAATTTCAAAATTCCCAAAAACGTAGAGCCTCAAAGTCTGACTTTGCAAGATTGTTTGGCATTATCCGAAGGACAAAAATTGACTTCTGAAAATGCGGAAACACCTGTAAAGAAAGCCGCGTCCAAAAAACCTGCTGTAAAAAAAGCGAGTAGCAAAACATCCAAAAAATAATGCAAACTATTCCTGAAATAGAACATCAAATTGTTCAAGAATTTTCTAAATTCGATGAATGGTTGGATCGCTACAACTATTTGATTGAGTTGGGTCGAGAATGCCCAATGATCAGCGAAAGCGAGAAAACGGAAGCCAATTTAATCAAGGGTTGTCAGTCGCGCGTGTGGCTCGGAACAGAGTTCGTTGAAGGACGTATCATTTTCAAAGCCGACAGCGATGCTGTGATTACAAAGGGAATTGCGAGTTTGCTGATACGTGTTTTATCGAATCAAACGCCCGATGATATTTTGAATGCGGATCTCTCGTTTTTAGACACTATCGGACTTCGCGCGCATCTCTCGCCTACACGTTCCAACGGTTTGACTTCAATGATCAAGCAGATGAAACTCTACGCAATGGCGTATAAAATGAAATTTACGGCGTCTTAAATTAAGTTGTCTGCAACGATTTCCGCTAAATCTTTAACCTCAATTTTATTCGTTTCCACGAATGCTTTTTTGCAGGCAGGACAAGCGGTTGCTAAAACATCCGGTTGCTCGGCGGTGAGTTTATCCACCGCATCTTCCGCCATCACACGGCGTTTGCGATAAGTGAGTGCTTCCGCTGCAACACTGTGTCCACAACACAAAGAGTCTTTGCCATCGTAAGGTGTGGATTGTAAATCCCCCACTGTTTTCAAGACTTTGCGAGGTTCTTCATAAACATTGGAATGACGTCCCAACTCACACGGATCGTGGAAAACAATTTTTGCATGACTGTTTTTTACTTGCAGTTTTCCTTGATCCAAAAGTTCTTGAATGTATTGAGAATGGTGCATTACACGCATATTCAAAGAATAATTTTCATTGAAGAATTTATAACAAATCGGACAGGATGTTACCAATGTTTTTGCGTTGGTTTGATGAAACAATTCGGTATTTTTATCCATCAACGCTTTTGCGGATTTCCCTGCTCCTGCAAGCAATACAGGACGTCCGCAACAGATTGAACCGTCTTCATCAATGAATGAAAAACGTTCTCCGGATGCCTCTAATATCTTCACCATTGCACGTTCTGTAGCGGGCGTTAAATGTGTCATACAGCCTGCGAAATACAGCACTTCAACATCTTTTTTAGGCGTGTTATTTGTTTGAGCAGTGTTCAAATAATCATACTGATCTTCCTTGTGAAGAGCAACACGTTCTCGCTTGGTGTTGAGTTTGAGTGCTACGGAATTAACACCCACAGGACAAGCCTGCACACAGCGATCGCACATCAAACACTGACTTGCCGCTTGATGCGCCTCATCGGATTTCCAAAGCCGAATGTTTCGTGTGTAGTTGATGGTTGCCGAATCGTGCATCGATGCCACAGATGCTAATTGGCAAGGGTCTAAACAAATTCCACAACGTGAACAGGAATAAATTTCCACCTTTCCATATCCCGAATTTCGGTGTTCTTCACGGATGCCTGCGTTTCGCATAACAATGAGCAAAACTTCCGACAGGATATGCGTGAAGCGTGACCATGGGAACATAAAAAAGAAAACACCCAAAGCGATTGAATACGCCCACCAAATCGGACGAACGTAGATTTCATTCGCCGTGAAATTGCTAAACCAATGGAAAATAGAGCCAACTCCGGAAGTTAAAAAACTTCCTCCGCTGATTTCCGAATAGAAACTTTCTGCAAAAAAACGCAAAGGAAATATCGCCCAAAGTGAATAAACCGCAATACGATCGTTCCATCGCAGTTTGGTTGTCCGTTTCATTCCAAAAGATTTTTTACGAAAGCGTTTGAATACCGCCAAAGCCACGCCCGACAAGACATACAGCAAGGTCAAGTCCATCATAAAAAAGAAAAATGAACCCTGCATGGTTTGTTCTGTTTCCATCATAAAATAGCGGAAAAATATCGGATACCAAGGCAGATTCAAGCGATGTGGAGCGAAGAAAAATACTTCCAAGTGTCCCAAAACGATCAGCAAGAACCATCCCATGGCTAAGCTGGAGTGCATATATCCAAGCACTCGATTTTTCTTCCAAATCTTACGATGCACAAGACATTCCATAAAAATTTCCCAAGCCGATTGAAAAATTTTCCAAGAGAAAATGTGTTTAAGTAATCTGTATTTATCGTCGTTAGGAAGGGCTTTCACCACACGGCACAGTGCGACGAACAGATAGGTCAGTACGAATACCAAACCAATAATATAGGGCAATACGAAGGGATCGTATGTTTCAGCCAATCGTTCTTTCATTGAGATATTTATTTAAGGTCAGAACAATATGTCGTGTGTTTACGCCTTTTGGGCAAGCAAACTGACATTTTCCGCAAACCATACAGCGGTTGATAATGGGTGATAGTGTTTGTGTTTCGCCACGTTTGCAAAGGAGTATGATTTTTCGCAAGTTAAAGTCTGTGAACTGTCCGGCGGAACACGTTGCTGTGCAGGTCCCGCAAGAGATGCAGGTAGCCGTGCTGGGTTCTTCGTTCAACAGTCGTTCGTAGATGTCGAATCGTGCAGAATCCAAGTCTATTTTTGCACTTTCGTTTTTTTTGTATCCAAAATCGATCATAACGTTTTGGGTCGTTTTTTTGTTATTTTGGGTACAAAGATACGAAAAAATTACAAATTAGGAATTATGAATTACGTTTTTTTTGTATTCATTTTTTTGTTACGAAAAAAACTGAATCTGCAAATTTTATCTATACACCCGTGTTTATATTTTCATTCCTCAAAAAATCCATCACATCAATTCCGTCGGCATAGTCTGATAGTTCGGGCTTTTGCGCTTTCCCGAAAGGGATATGATGATGTGAAATTATGCATTGCAAGTGTTGATTTTGTTCGTTCAACATTTTATCAACGTCTTGAATATCGCTGTAAAATTCATAATAAACCACCGAAAGAGGAGGTGTTAATGCTGTATTTTCTACGAGTGTAAACACACCGGAATCCTCTGTCTTTCGGGCATTCAACGAAGATACAACCGTTTGATATTGATAATTGCTTTGATACAAATGATGCTGTTCCAAAGCGTGAAACAGTTCGGTATGCTCTCTTGCAGCCTGCATCAACGGCTGAAAGTCGTAGCCTTGCGGAACAAACAATTTACTCACGTTTCGACATCCTAAACCAAAATAACGAAACATATCTTCAAACAAACTTCGCAACTCTTCTCGACTCTCTTTGCCGTCTAAAATCGCGCAACTGTTGCGGTGTCCACGAATGAGATGCGGATACTTTTGAAAGTATTCGTAAAAATGTTCCACTGCGTGATTTCCTCCTGTGGCAATAACGGCATCAAAGCCTTTGATGATGCGCTCTTCAAAGGTTATAAACGTTGAAAATTGAGGTTCTATTTCCACTAATTTTTTCGCTAAATACGGCAACAAAACACGATCTTTCGACGACAGTTTACACAACACTCGATGTCCGGAAACAAGTACTACCAAAAAATCTCGAAAGCCTACCAGCGGAATGTTTCCGGGCATAATCACGGCAATGGTTTTGGGCGAAAATGTATGCTCGGAAAGATCGTAATGCGCAAGCCAATCAGACAGTTTTTTTTCGTTCAAATCTTCTCGAACAGCATTGAGCGAAAAGCGGATATTTTCTTCCGTAAACCACGCATTCTCACGGCTTGCGTGTATTATCACGGAGGTCATTTCATCTTCCGAAGAATGTAATTGTTGCTCTAAAAAAGTGCCCAATTTCACAAATGCGTTTATGCGGTTTTCCAATGTCATATTTTTTTTGTATTTTTGCAAAATGAATTACAAAGTTACGAAAAATATCTCACTTCTCATTTTTGCCTTGTTGACTTCGCTTTCCGGAATGGCTCAACAGGCGTTTGATTTTGCGAAAGCAGAAAAGGAATTGACACACTTATACGACACCCTCGCTCGTGGCGAGAATCAACACATTCGTTACAATGCCAACGAACAATTTCTGACCCTTTTGCAAAGCACATTGGAACAAAACGGTGCTTTCGACTATCCTTTTGAACAGTTGATGTGCAAAAAACTGATGCCAAAAGATAAGAAATTTCGCCTCTTCAATTGGTTTGTGCGCAAAGAGGAGGGAATGGAATTTTTCGCCGTGATGCTCGTGCATAATGAACAGAAAAAAACATATCAAGTCCTTACTCTGACAGATGATAGTGAAAACATTTTCGACTTACCGAATGTTGTGCTCGACAAAGATCATTGGTATGGCGCATACTATCTCGAAGTCATCCAAACAGAAGGCAACGGTCGCACATATTACACGTTTTTGGGCTGGAATGGCAACGATAAAACGATTCAACAGAATTTAATCGAGGTTCTCACGTTCAAACCCAACGGAGATCTTGTATTTGGAGCGAACGTGTTTGCGTGGAGAAAAGAAAAATTCAAACGCAAAGTGTTTGAACATTCCCGCAAGGGCACGATGATTTTACGTTACGACTATCAGGTTTATACAGAGCCTATTCCGGGCGCACCCAAACCAAAACCCGGACAAAAACCCAAAGAAAAAACAATCAAAGCTTATATGATTGTCTTCGACCGTTTAGTACCACCAAACCCGGAAATGCTGGGCAATTTGGAAACATACATTCCCGCAGGCGGAATATACGATGCGTTGGTATGGGAAAATAACAAATGGACACTGAAAACCGATGTTCTTGCACGAAATCCGGAACCAAGTTTTTTTGAAAAAATAAGACAAAAATTTACTTCCCAAAAACGTTAAAAGCTCTTCTAATACTGGATTTCCAAATCCAAGACTTCACGCAGTCGTTTCAATTCAGGATTTTTCTCCGACAGTTTGGCGAATTTTTCACTCGGTGTATAGAGCACTTCCTGCACTTTTCTTTCGTTCACAATCGTTCGCAATTGCAAGGAGGCATTACCTAATTTTCCTCGCAGGAAATTCATTATTTCCGTTTTCTTTTCCAATAAAAACGTTTCCTGTACTGTGCTTGCTAACGTGATTTCCACGGTTTGTTCATTCAATGCGATTTCCGATGTTTGCAGTACGTTCAAGAACGCAGGATCTTCACTTTGCGTGTCGGAATAGGATTTCCACGCCGCTTGCACATCGTTGGAAGTTACGGATTTAGTGCTTTCCTCCGAAACCGTTTCTTGAACAGTCGGTTTGGGAGCATCTGCCAATGCGGATTTCAGAGAGATAACCGGTTTGGGTTTGCTGGGTTGTTGCAAAGAGTTTGTGGGTGCAACAGTTGTCTGAGTTTGCACTGTAATAGGCTGTTGTGCGGGCATTACAGGCTTAACAACAGAAGGCGTTGCTTGCGATTGAACAGGTGCATTGTCAACACTTGGATGAGGCTCTTGCGCAGAAACCTGCGGTTCGCCTGCCTTTGCAGGTGCTTCCGAAACAGTGGAAACAATCGCATTCGCCGGAGCGATAAACGCCGGTTCTGCGGGCTTTATGTCAGTTTCGGGCAAAAAAAAACTTGCAATCTGCATCAATGCAATCTCCACGGAAAGCCGCTTGTTATTTGCATTCTTATAATTCAAATCGCATTGATTATTCAAGTCCAAAGCCTTAATCAAAAATGCTACGGAACACGCTTGCGCCTGTTGCAGATATTTTGCTTTGATGGATTCTCCAACTTCAAGCAAATTCACGGTTTGCGGGTCTTTACAGACCAACAAGTTGCGCAAATGTTCGCCCAATCCAACGATGAAATGTTGTCCATCGAAACCCCGATCCATAATTTCGTTAAAAATGCGCAAACTGCTTGGCAAATCGCCTTTCAGAAAGGCTTCCACGATTTGGAAATAATAGTCATAATCCAACACATTCAAGTTCTCAATCACCGATTGATAGGTGAGATGATTGCCCGAAAAACTGACTAATTGGTCGAACATAGAAAGTGCATCACGCAAACCTCCGTCAGCCTTTTGTGCAATGATGTGCAAGGCATCCGGTTCTGCAACGATACCTTCTTTTTGTGCGATATTTGCGAGATGATTAGCGATGTCGTCCAACTTAATCCGCTTAAAGTCGAAGATTTGGCAACGGGATAAAATCGTGGGTAAAATCTTATGTTTTTCCGTTGTTGCCAGAATGAATTTGGCATACGCAGGCGGTTCTTCCAAAGTCTTCAAAAAGGCGTTGAATGCTGCGGTTGAGAGCATGTGAACCTCGTCGATGATATAGATTTTATATTTGCCCACTTGAGGCGGGATTCGCACCTGTTCGATCAAACTACGGATGTTCTCCACCGAGTTGTTGGATGCGGCATCCAGCTCGTGGATATTGTAGGATGCGTTGTTTTTGAAACTTTCGCAAGACTCACAAACCCCGCAAGCCTCCATATTTTCCGTAGGATGCAAGCAGTTGATTGTTCGTGCCAAAATCCGTGCACACGTAGTTTTTCCAACCCCTCTCGGACCGCAGAACAAAAAAGCCTGCGCAAGTTGTCCGCTCTTTATCGCATTTTTCAGCGTTGTCGTAATCGCCTCTTGTCCAACTACTGTATCAAACGTTTCAGGGCGATATTTCCGTGCAGAAACAATGTAATTTTCCATATTTTTGTATATTCAAAATCGTTTAACGTTCTTCCAAATTTTCAATTCTGTTCGTTGTTGTTTTTAGTTTGCAAAGATACGAAAAAAAATGAAAAATACAATTTTTCCCGGTTAGAACTGTAAAACCCTTTTTTCATTTCACAACAAAAATCACATCAGTCAAAGCTGAAAATCCGTGTGGCTTTCCTTTGAACTCAAAATCTACTCGCAAATCATCACGTTTCTCGCCTTTGAAATTATCAAGATATGAAACGATTGTCGGCTTTAATAAATCAATGTTTCGTTTCAGCTTCCAAGAATTATTGAAGTCTTCAGTATCAACAAGCACAAGAAAGAGGCGATTTTCAGAGCCAAAACGCATTTCGCCTTGATTTTCGTAAAGCCATTTTGCTAACAATTTCGGATTTTCCTGCGTTTCTTTCAAGATTTCAATCTTCTCGCTTTTTAACGTTTGCAAAGTTTGTTTACACAAATCATCATTTCGATCTTTCATTTTCTCGGTTATTTCGTAGAAGATGTCTATCGGCTTTGCATTTTTATCATAAGCGATATTCGCTTCTTTTGCTTTCTGTTTCAAGAACGTCAGTTCTACCGGAAATCCTTTTTCTTTGCGTTTCTGTTTGATATATTCAGCAGGCAAATAAGTAACCTTCAAGTCAAAAGGGATGTCCTCCACAAAGAAATCAACGCTTTTGATTTGCCCTATCGTTGGCAAAACCGCTGAATGAGATTTGAAAATATTTTCAATTAAAACGCTACTCCAATAGTTATACCAACTATTTAACACATAGCCTTGCACGGCAGGATTTATCTCCGTTTCAAACTTCGATATCAGATAATCAAAAGATGGATTTTGCACTTTCACATATCGATTGACCAAAAATTTATCCAACGAATTTTGATAATCGCCACCCCATTCAAAGTTTTTGAGTTTGTATAACTCTGAAACTAATTGCGGAATATCAACATTTGCGATTTGCTGTTTGCTAACTGTTCTGATATATTCCTCCAATAGTTTGTGCGATCTGTCAATGTCTTGTACGAGCAAGTCAAAAAGTTCAACAAACTGTGATTTTAACGCAGTTTCTTTGAGTAAAATTTTATTTTGCAAAACAAATTCCTCAATCAATTCTTTACGAATAATTGACTTGATTTTTAACCACAACAAACCTATTCGGTCGTTGCTAAATTCTTCCAAATTCTCATTTCTATGCAGGTTGTCCCAATATTTAAAGTTCTTCATATTCTAATTCTTCTTTGTAAATGTTGGTTATAAAATGTTTTTTCTTTGGTGTGCAAACAAATAAAATTTCTTTGCTCCCCGCAACACTACCTTTGCCTCCTCTTCCGTTTTGGTAAGTTTTATGTTCAACTCTCACATTGCGATATTTTGAAATTATTTGTTCAAATGTGTGAATATCGGGATAACTACGGTTGTTGTAACTTATTAGCCAATGTGGAATATCGTTTGATAATTCAAATAATTTTTCAAAAGAAGCAATGACTTCACTTTTTTTATCAAAACCGCTATGTCGCTGTGGTTCATAGCGTTTAATGCCATTCACAAATTCTTTATCTTTCCAATATTCGGTATAAGTTTCGAGTAAATGATAAAAACCTTGATAGTCTGCATGACTATTGCAGTACGGAGGATCAAAATATACTAGATCAATCTCCTGCAATTTAGGCAACAAGTCAATGATATTCTTACTAAAACTCTGATTATCTTCTCCATTGTCGAAAATTGCATCATTGTACTTCGGCAAAAGTTCTAAAAATAAATCTTTAATTGGGCGAATTAAACTGCGATTTCGTTTAATCCTTTCAGGGTCGGAAGCATAAACTAACGCTTGCGTATGTCCAAAATGTCCCATCGTGATTTTTCGTGTTAGGCTACGATTTATAACTGCAAAGGCTAACGCTTGCTTATACGAATTGTCCAACAGAGGAATATTTGCCCTAAAATTATCTATAAAAACCGCTTCTTCTCTCTCAAAAAACACATCAGTAAATACTTTTTCCATCAACGTAAAATCCTCCTTTTGTGGCGACTTTTGAAATAAAATATCGAGATCTTTTGTATCTAATTTTTCCGATTTATTTTCAATCAGAGCTTTGCCTATTTGATTATTAAAATTTAAAAAATCATTTGTTATAGTCTTGCAACCCAATTGTTTGAACAAAAATCCAACCGATTGAGAACCCGCAAAAGCATCAAGAGTTATATTTATGTTTTTGGGAATAAACCGACTAATCCACGATAAATGGC
>QMCD01001577.1_pt1 | contig 21323 bp, 20 predicted proteins | sample 1821841 | NCBI WGS metagenome assembly QMCD01 (sample SAMN01991225, study PRJNA193472) | Termite gut metagenome, whole genome shotgun sequencing project. | isolation source: worker | host: Macrotermes natalensis
ACGCCGGGCGCGAGATATCATATTCATTAGGCTAAAACTCTACGGCTTATCACCTTCCTCTTTATGAAAATACTCGTACACAGCCTTCGCGGCGCGTTTATTCATACCCGGAGCCGCTTCAAGCGCTTCGAGCGGCGCCTCTTTTATGGCATTGATTGAAACGAAGTGCGTAAACAGCGCCTTTTTACGCTTTGGCCCGACGCCTTCGATTTCGTCGAGCAGCGAAAAGAGAGCCGTCTTCTTATGCAAGCTCTTATGGTACGTTATAGCGAAGCGGTGCGCCTCGTCGCGCACGCGCTGTACGAGGTGCAGCGCGGGGCTTTCGCGCGGGAGCAGTATACTCGTACCGTCAGGCTTATGGAGCTCTTCAAGGCGCTCTGCTAGCGATACCGTCGGGATATCGACGCCCAACTTTTCCATAGCCGCGAGCGCATAGCGCAATTGGCCCTTGCCGCCGTCGATAAGCACAAGATCCGGGAATTCTGAGAATTTCCCCGCCCCCTCCACGCCCGCGGCGCGCTCCTCGATCCCCCTGGTAAATCTGCGCGTTATAACTTCATTCATCGTTTCATAGTCGTTCGCGCCGACTACCGTTTTAACCTTGAAGCGCCTGTATTCTTTAGGCGCAGGCTTGCCATTGGTGAAAACGACCATGCTCGATACCGCGTCCATGCCTTGGATATTGGAGTTATCGTAGGCCTCGATACGCCTTGGCACTTCGTCCAGCCCCAGCACCTCTGACAGTGCGGCCAGCGCACCCTCGTTCCGCTCCCATTCGCGCCGTTTCTGCGCGGCGCGCTTTTCAAGCGTCTCCCCGGCGTTTTTCTTTGCCAAATCGACGAGCTTTTTCTTATCTCCTTTTTGCGGCGTATACATATGAACACGATGCTCCGCGCGCTCCGACAGCCAAGCGTCTACCGCTTCAAAATCGCTCGGCAAAACGTTCAGGATCACTTCACGCGGGATTTTCACGTCCTCCGAGTAAAACTGCTTGAGGAACGAAGCCATCACATCGCCCTCGTTTTCGTCCGGCGCGAAAAGCTCGTAGCTTTCGCCGCCCATAAGCTTCCCTCCGCGTACGAACAAAGCGTACACGAGCGTGTCCACGCCATCGCGCGCAAGCGCGAAAACGTCCCGTTCGTCCGTATTGGCTAAAATCGCCTTCTGGTTTTCGGCGAACGCCTCCACCATCGCTATTTGGTCGCGCAGCCTCGCCGCCTTTTCGAATTCGAGCGCCGCGGCGGCTTGCGCCATTTCGGTTCTAAGATTGTCTATAACGTCCTGATTGCGCCCCGAAAGAAAAGCAACCGCCTGCATAAGCACGGCCTCGTACTCTTCCTTCGTTACCTTCCCGGCGCAAGGCGCGGTGCAGTGGCCGAGCTGGTGATGCAAGCACGGGCGCGTCTGTCTTTTCGTCAGATCCTTATTGCACGTACGCAGCGGCAGCGACGCGCGCACAGCCTCCAGCCCGTCGCGCAAGGCCATGGCCGAAAGGAACGGGCCATAGTATTTCGCGCCGTCGTTCTCGACCTTGCGCACGATTTCGAGCTTTGGAAACGGCTTGTTCCAGTCGATGCGCACGTAGGGGAAGTGTTTGTCATCCTTTAAAAGGATATTGTAGCGCGGCTTATGCTTTTTGATAAGATTCGATTCAAGCGTGAGCGCCTCGTTCTCGGAATCCGTAAGAATATAGGCAAAGTCGATTATATTTGCGACCATCGCGATAACCTTGGGCGGATGGTTCTTGCTGGACTGGAAGTATTGGCGCACGCGGTTTTTGAGGCTAACAGCCTTGCCGATATATATGATCTCGCCCCGCGCGTCCTTCATGATATAGACGCCGGGGAAATCGGGCAGGAGAGTTAGCTTGTCGAGAATATGGTCGGTCATTTTCAATACCCCAGCCTTATAGCTCTCTCAAAAACCTCCTTCGCGACAGGCGCGGCCATCCGGCCGCCGGAGCCAGCCTTTTCCAGCACGACTGCAATCGCGAGCGGGTGCTCGGATTCTTCGATAAAGCCCATAAACCACGCGTGCGAATTCACGTCGCGGTCGGAGGATATCTGCGCGGAGCCCGTCTTTCCGCAAACCGTCCATTTTGATATGGCAGCACGCGAGCCCGTACCGCTTTGAACCACTTCTTTCATCAGTTCCGTCATCTTTTCGGCTTCAGACTCCGTTAGAGCACGCTTATAGACCGACGGCCTGCGCTGGCCTCTTACAAACTCGCGGCTGGAAATCGTGCCATGCAGCATGCGCGGCTCCATCATCACACCCTTGTTCGCAATGCCCGCCGCGATCATGCACATATGCATGGGCGTTACCGTAGTCCTGTACTGCCCCGCGGCGCTCCAGGCGACGTCGATATCGCGCTGCGGCAATTCGTAATTCGACGGGTAGAGAATCAAGTCGGAAAAGAGAAAATCTTCTCCAAAGCCGAAATCCTGCGCCATGCGGCTTATGCGCCCCGCGCCGAGCTCCATGCCGATACGCCCGAACGTCACGTTGCACGAGGCCGTAAACGCTTCCTCGAAATCCAATTCGCCGTGATAATCGCTATCGTTATCTCGTACAAGCAGAAGGTTTGCCATTATATCCGGCGACGCGCCCGGCGCGATGACGGGCGTTTCACTCAGCTCTAGCGAAGGCCTAGGCGTAGGCGCGGCGTTTCGATTCTCCTTGTCCTCCTCCGGCGAAATATGCACATTTGCCAGAAACGCGCCGCTCTCACCGTTAAAAGCAAGCGGCCCTTCGCAATCGAACTCGCGGCCCTCGATCCCGCCGAGATTGCGTAAAGCCGCCGCCGCAGTTATGACCTTAAAGATCGAGCCCGGCGTATAGCGCCCCATAAGCGCGCGATTTACGAGCGCGGAGGTATCCCCCTCGCTCTCGCCCGAGCGCTTCTCGGCGTCGCTCTTGGGCCTGTACGCGTCCATATTCTCCGGGTCGAATTCCGGATGGCTAACCATCGCAAGCACATCGCCCGTCTCGTAGTTCATCAGTACCAGCGCCCCGCGATAATCCCTGAAGGCGTCGGAGGCGTAGGCGGTCAGCTCCGCGTCAATTGTCAAAACGACGCTCTCGCCGCGTGCCTCTTCACTCGAAACGGCCGTATACACGCGCTCGAAAAGGCCCGTATCGAAGCCCAGCAGCGTTCTTGAGAAAAAGCTCTCCGCGCCCGTTGTCGTCAGGCCATAGTTATCGCCCACAACGTGTGAAACGGACGTGCGTACCGAGCGGTCGTCATTGTAAACCCGATTGCCGTCCGAATCCGAAGACGCAAGGACGACTTGATTGCGATCCATTATTTCGCCCGGAATAACTCGATTCTTCTCGGACTGAATGCGAGGATTGTACGGATTATTGAACCAACGCCCGCCGTATGTCGTTACGGAATAGACGAAGTATACGAGCAATACGGCAAACATCGTCGTGAATAAAACGAGCATAACGCGCAGGTTTGAACGCAAGCCCGGCCAGTTATGCGCGGCGCGAGCCTTTTTTTCGCGGCTGGCCGGCGGCGCGCTCGTTACAGCGGCAGATGCTTCCTGTTCTGTTACTTCCGCGCTGCGCGCCTTCTTGCGAACCTTTTTATTGCCGCCCCCGTTTTTTATGTTGCTGGATTCGGTAACATTTTCACCGCTTTCCTGCCTTTCATATATCATTTCCGACACGTTCTCATGCTTAGCTGCATACACGTCTTCATTTGGCCCTTCTGGCGTGTTTCCATACGGCTCTTCCGATATATACCCATATTGAGCTTCCGGCGCGCTTTCGCACGGTGCTTCGGGCTCGCTTTCGCGAGGCGCGCCATAATGGGCGTCTTGCTCGAAATCATCGTCCTCGTCAAAATACCGGTCGATGCTAAAATCGATATCGTCTGGTTCCGGGTAGCCGTAATCTTTTCTTTCGTCCATTATCTCTTCTTCTCATCCACGGCACTTTCGAGCCAATCGCCGTTGTCAATAGCGACCCCCTCAAGCACGCCAAGCAAAATCATACTCACTATCATGGAGCTGCCGCCGTAGCTTACGAAGGGCATCGTAATGCCCGTAAGCGGTATTAGCTTAATAACGCCGCCGATTATGATAAAGCTTTGCAGCGTCAAAAGCGTCGTACAGCCGATTGCCAGCAATGCGCGGAATTTATCGCGCGCTCCGAGCGCGATGAGCGCGCCGCGCAGGATGATCACCAAATAGAACGCGACGACGGCTAGGCCGACTAATATGCCGAATTCCTCGCAAATTACGGCGAAGATATAGTCCGTCCAGTAAGCCGGAATTGACTTTGGTGCGCCGCGCGTAAGCCCGAGGCCGAAAAGCCCGCCGGAAGCGATAGCCATGAGCCCTTGCGCGACTTGATAGCCGTCGGTGGAATACGTCGCCCAAGGATTTTTCCATATCTCCACGCGCACGCGTACGTGCGAAAACATATGATACGACGCGACGGCCCCGGCGGAAACGAGCCCGAGCGTCCCGAGCGTAACGATCCAATTGCCCGTACCGACATAGTAGAGGATCAGCGCCGTTCCTGCGTATAGCAGCGCCGCGCCCAAGTCGCGCTGCACGACTAAAAGCGCTATGCACAAGCCGACGAACAGCCCGAGCGGCAATAATTGTACCGTGCGCCGCTTTTCATACATCCATTTCGCCATAAGGAATATGACCGCGACCTTTATAAACTCGCTCGGCTGGAACGCAAAAGGGCCTATCGGCAACCAATTCCTCGCGCCGCCCGTCGTCCTTCCAAAGAAAATCGGCAGCGCAAGCAAACCGATTGAAAAAATCATGTACAGCCAATTGAACCGCAGCAAGGTCTTTATATGCCGCACTACGACTATCGCCACGATCATAAACAGCATGCCGACGCCGATCCAGATAAGCTGACGGATTGCCGTTTCAGGATCGAGCCTGTATTGTACGATCATACCTATTGTGATCAACACGTTCGCCACGATAAGAAGGTAGCGGTCAACGTGCTTGAAAAACGCCCGCAGCGCCAAGTATTGGAATAAAAGCAGCGCGACCATCGCCCCGCCTACGATAAGGGCCTGAATGTCAAGCGTCCCGGCGTTGCGAAACGCCAAAAGCGTAAACGCCGACAGCTCGAACAGTATGATCAAAAAGAGCAGCGCTTTCGCGCTAGTTCTACGCAGCAGGCGCATATTCAGCTCCCATTTTATCCCTCTTTCACGGCTTTATACGTCAGCTCGATCTTTCCGAGCCGGATCCGGTCGTTTTCCGATAGCTCGCGCGCCTTTGTTATCTTCTCTCCATTTACAAAAACGCCCTTTCGCGCCGTCAAGGCAGCAATAAAAGCCTTGTGATTCTTTTGAAAAATGCTCGCGTGCTCCCCCGATACGGAGCGAAACGGCAAGCGTATATCACAGCCCGAGCCAGAGCCCAGGATATTTTCGCGCCGAAGCGGAAAACGCTTCCCCAGCTCGTCGCCTTCCGGCGCGGTTATTTCGACGTATGCCATCGTGCGCGGCCTGTCGAGCCCGACGCGCGCCTCGCGCTCGACTTTGTATTCAAGATAGGCGTTTTGAACGGTTTTTACCAGTATAAATAAGACAAGCAGAGCAAACCAGTAGCTCATTATTATCGAAGCGAGGTCAAAGCCTGTTTCATACAAAATGGTTCCCTACCTTCCTCGCTTCCCTATGAGCATCGGGCGGATGCTGACGTCGTAGAAACGGATCGTGTAGGTCAAAAGCCAATCGTACGCGACTAGAACGACGAGAGCCAAGCCAATCGCGGCCCAAAGCGGTACGGGCAAATTCGCCAGCGCATCGTAGCCAAATATCGGCAAGCAAAGCCATACGGCAAGCGCCGTAAACGCCGACATATAGACTAGCTTAGGTATAAGCTGTACTAGCCTTGAGCTTATATGTCTCTCGATAAAGAGCTTATACACGCAATAGTGACCCGTCATAGCGATATACGGCGCCGTCATCAATTTATTCGGCACCAAGAATATAGCTAAAGCGCTCGTGGCGATATAGGCGAGGATAGCCAGCGCCCCCTCGCCTTCCAGCACGAGACCCGCCGTTAAAACCGAGGCTATGAAATATAGCGCCGGGCTCCCCCCCGGCAGAAGCGAAGCGACATACAGACATACTAGGCTCAGCGCCACAGTCATCGCGGATAACGTTACGCGCTGCGAGCCGCGCAACGGGCGTCTATTCCGCATAAGCTAGCACCCGCACAAATTGCCGCCGAAGCACCGGCAACAACAATCCGCGCACAACAGGCCTTGACAGATTTCGCAGCCCGTGCCTCCCCCTCCACCGCCGAAGCCGCCGGTGTTCTGCGAAACCGAGGCGTAGGCGTTGCGGTATTCGGGATTATTGGGCTCGGCCTGATAAGCGACCTGGAAATATTGACGCGCCTGGTCGTACCAACCCATGCGCAGATAGACTACGCCATAGAGGTAGTGCCATTCGGCAGTACGGTTGCTCATGGAGTCTAAAAGGCTTTGCGCTCCGCGCATATCGTTGGCAGAGAGCCTCTCTCGCACGGCCGCGAATTCGGGAGAGCCGCCTTGCGGACTATAGTTGGTATATGAACGCTGGCCATAGCCCGTGTTGTATCGATAGCTGGAGGCGCCGCCGCCATAGCCTCCGCCGCTGCCACCGCCGCGCGTCTGGCCACCGTTTTTAGTGAGCGCTTCATAGGCTTGATTAATCTCCTTGAGCTTCTCGTTAGCGAGCTCTTTAAGCGGGTTGTCCGTAAACTGGTCGGGATGATATTTCTTTACAAGCGCCTTATAGGCCCTTCGAATCTCCTCCTGCGACGCGCCCTCGCTAACGCCCAGCACCTTATATGGATCCATCGACGCACTCCTCTTTTTTGCCGCACAGCACCTGTTCCATCCTTGCGCGGCATCCTAAATTAACAATATTTTCGATTAGCGCCTGCTGCGAATTTAAGCTTAGCAACGACAGCGCTTTATTTGCCTCTTGAAGCGCGCGGGCTAAATTCATCCGCACGCGCGGCTCGGCCGCGATACGAATATCGGCTGCGCTTTTGCCTTGATCACAGAACTGCTTCAACAGTACGTTGTAGCTGCCCTTTGCCGCGTCTCGCTCCAAATCGTCAAACGCGTCGACCAAGTAGATCCACTTGCCGATATTATAGCCAAGCCACTCCATCGCGGCGCGTTCGCGCCCCGTATCAGGCAACGCGAATACGACAGATAGCATCAAAGCGAACGCGTCCGCCGCCTCGTCCATGATGCCGCTAGGTTCGCGCTCCAGCGCTGAAAGCTTCGTGAGCCCGCTTGAAACGGCTTGTCCAAGCTCCGGATAGGCGGAAAGCGCCTTTCGATAGGCGCCCGCAAGCACGCTTTTACCGATTTTCGCGGTAAGCTTTTTGTCGTCACGCCAATCGTCGTCCAGCTTGCCATACGCCATTATAACGTTTACCGCGGCTGAGTAATCGAAGTAAGCCGCAGCCGGCATGACTGGCTTCCGGGCAAACGGATTCACGACGCAAGCTTCGCGCCCGGCTTTTCGTGGTTCTTCGCGAGCGGCTAACACCAGCGCCAAAAACGCACAATCGTAGCTAAGGACATTCCTAGCTAAAAAGCCAAACCGCGCGCCGATAGCCTTGCACAAGGCGCAGTAGTGCGCCTTGTAGGATGTCGCTTCCCTGACCTTCAGCTCGGGTTCGAGCGGCCTTACGTAGCCAAACAAATATCTTTGCCTTTCTATTGCGCTCAATTCGGGCGCTTCGCTTTGTATAGCCTATGCCGCACGCAAAGCCGCCACCCGCGCTCGCGGGTTTCGCAGCTTTCATTGTACCATTTGCCGGGCCGTATTACAAACGTGTATGTGATAAAAGTATGACGGAATAGCGGCTTTCTTGTTATCTTCCGAAAAACGCAAAAAGAACGGGCCGTAGATACCGCCTTGCGGTATTACGGCCCGTTCGAATGGATTCGGAATAATTAAGCTTCCCTTGCTATCGGAATCCAAGGGATCAGACCATTACGCATATAGCTGTCGGTCGTGAAATTGACGTAGCTCAGATCGCTTACATTGAACTTGCCAAGGAATCTGCCTGTCGTCATGGAGAACAGGTAGGCTTCGCCTTCATAAATCCTGGCCCAGAAGACGGGAGTGCCGGAAGGGCGCTGAGTGGCTTCTTGCGTGAAGCAAACGTAAACATACTCGATACCATTTATGACAACAGAGCTGCCATCGCCAGCGACGATTTCAACCGCATCGGCCGGAAGAGTATTGGCATCGACGGCTTCTTCTTCGATAATCTCTTCGATTACTTCTTCTTCCTCGATTACTTCTTCTTCCGCCGCATCTTCGGCCGCGGTTTCGTCGGGAGTAACTTCTTCTTCCGTGTTTTCAGCGCCTTCTTCGGGCTCGGTGGGAACCGCGGCGGGGTCTACCGTTCCTTCGGTTTCAAGCGCATCAGGGTCATTCACATCCGCGAACGCAACGCCAAGCGTCAAGACCAGAGACAACGCAAGGATAAGAGCAACTAATTTCTTCAAAACAATCCCTCCACCAAATAATTTCTAGTACATGGCTTAAAAACCATAATACATTCTCTATTGGATAATATAACAAGAGCCGGCAATAGTCAAGTAATATATTACAAATACATTACAGAAATGCATGTACGCGGCGTATAAAGCGCTTATAATGTAATATAATGTATTTTAACTTATTGAACTCGGGAATATAATAGGGGTATTCATCGGCAAGTTATCCGTTTTCGAATCGCTCGGAATTGCCGAAACGTAAACAACGCCTTGAATCGACGGGTAAGTAGATGTTTCGTAAAGCTCGCGCTCGATCATATTGCCGTTCCTGTCATAATATTCCTTATAGGACTCCGCAGTAGATCCTGTCCTGCCCTCGCGCTCCACCCGCCTTTTTCCCGCGCCAAGATCAGGGTCGATTTGCATTCTTGTGCTGAGCCTCGTGAGCGTTCCCGTCTTTTCCGAAGTAATCTGAACCGTCATACCGTCTTCGAGCGGCTCGCCCCAAATTTCGCAGGTAATCGTTTTAGCTTCAAGATCGCAGTAGGCAACGATGTAAACTGGGCTAGCGCGGTCGTTTCTAAAGCAAAAATTCGATCCTTCCGCGCTAATCGCGGCTTCGCGCCCGATAGGCACATAGTCGAGCGGCCATCCGGACGCCGCACGCTCCGTCACTTCGAGATCGGCCATCATCACGGAGTTATAGAGCGTGGACGCACCTTGAGTAACGCCGCCTCCCACCAAAGTCCCCGACTGCCCGTCAGGACTGCCGCTTGCGTCCTTCCAGCCCGAATCGCTCGTGCGCGGGCCGAGGATGGCGTTAAGGTCGAAGCTGTCCCCAGGCATCACACAATAGCCATTTATTGCTTCCGCGAGCCGGTTTATGTTGTAGATCCTGTTTTCGCCGCTAAGCGCGCGCTCCTCGAACGACGTCGTATACGTCGAAATCATTGAGTTTTTCATTGCCAGATGGTCGATAGTCACAAGCGGCTCGAGAATCGTAAGGGGAATCTCGACAGGCTCTTCAAAGCTCTTTTGCTCCATACGGCTAAAGAGCTCCTTTTCCAGCGCAGCTAAATCGGCCGCGCGGCCGGGTATACCCTCCGTATAGGCAAATTTTCTGGGCTCGGAAAGTTCGAAACGCGATGAAGCGTCTATAGGCTCTATATAGGCGCGCTCCGCTATCTCTGTGAGTAGGGCGTTTATATCGTCGATCGAGTAGGTTTTGCTCGTCGTATAGCGCGCGCCCTCGGCCTTTACGCGCGCTATTTCTTCCTCGCGCCGCGTAGGCGTACCGTTGTTGCCGAGCTGTATGGCCTCGTTTAAGATGTCGGCGGTATTGTAGGCAACCGTGATGTCCGGGTATTCTATGGAGTCTGAAAAGCCTTCGAACCATAGCTCGAGCTTGAAGTTTTCATCCGCCGCCACATGTAATTTATTGAGCGCGGAAGCCGCTTCTTCGAGCGTCATGCCGGAAATATCGATCCCATCGACCGAAATACCGTCGCAGAATCTCAATACTTCTTCGATAATTTCGGCTTCGGGCTCGGGCGCTTTTTGCGCAACGCCGAAGATATACCAAGCAACGCCCAAGCATACCAGCAAGGACGCCATAACAATGCATAAAGTTGTCACAACGCTTTTGCGCATCAAACCAACCTCCGCACTATAAAGTATATCTCATTTTAAAATGCCGTTCAATAATATCTCAATAGTTGTTGCGGGGCTTTGCCCCGCAACAACTATAAAATGATACTGTCTCTCGCGGCTGCGCCGCGAGAGACAGTTAAATAGGCCTAGAGGCTTTATTTACGAAACGCTTTCACGCGAGCGCTGCTTTCTTGGCGCAGGCAGTTTCTTCTTGCCGTCGTTGAAGATATACGCGGGCGCTTTTGTCAAAAGCGTGTCGGGCGTGATCGTACACTTCTCGATATCCTCGCGCTGAGGTATCTCGTACATAATTTCAAGCATGACGTCCTCGCAGATCGCCCTGAGCCCGCGCGCCCCCGTCTTGCGTTCAAGCGCCATCTGCGCGACCTTTTTCAGCGTCTCATCGTCGAATTCGAGCGTCACGCCATCCATCTCGAAGAGCTTTTTATATTGGCGCACCAGCGCGTTCTTCGGCTCTTTTAAAATGCGGATAAGCGCGTTCTCGTCGAGCTGATGCAGCGTTACGATTATAGGCAAGCGTCCTACGAACTCGGGAATCAGGCCGTATTTAAGCAAATCTTCCGGCAGTACGTCCTTCAAGACCTCGCCGATATCGCGCTCAACCTTGGATTGAACCTGCGCCCCGAAGCCCATCTGCTTTTTGCCCTTACGGCGCTCGACTATTGCGTCGATGCCGTCGAAAGCGCCGCCGCATATGAACAGGATATTCGTCGTATCGATTTGGATGAACTCCTGATGCGGATGCTTGCGCCCGCCTTGTGGGGGAACGCTCGCAACAGTGCCCTCGAGAATTTTCAAGAGCGCCTGCTGTACGCCTTCGCCGGATACGTCGCGCGTTATCGACGGGTTCTCGCTTTTGCGGGCGATTTTGTCGACCTCGTCGATGTAGATGATGCCCTTTTCGGCGCGCTCGACGTCGTATTCGGCGGATTGAATAAGCTTTAGCAGTATATTTTCGACGTCCTCGCCGACATATCCGGCTTCCGTCAGGCTCGTCGCGTCCGCTATTGCAAACGGGACGTTTAGAATCTTCGCGAGCGTCTGCGCCAGCATAGTCTTGCCGCAGCCCGTAGGCCCGAGCATGACAATATTGCTCTTTTGAAGCTCGACGTCGTCGCGTTTCACGTCGGCGTTAATGCGCTTGTAGTGGTTGTAAACAGCGACGGCAAGCGCCTTTTTTGCCATCTCCTGGCCGATGACGTATTCATCTAGTACGGCCGCAATTTCATGCGGCTTGGGTATATCGTGGATATCGAATTGATCCGCGTCGGAAAAATCTTCTTCGATTATTTCCTGACACAGCTCGATACACTCGTCGCATATATATGCTCCCGGGCCGGCTATCAGCCTTCGAACCTGTTCCTGCGGCTTCCCGCAAAACGAACAAGTGGGCAGCTTTTTGTCGTCAAATTTTGGCATCGTTCACCTCCGGCGCTTTTATCGGCGCGCCGCTATAATTTCGTCGATCAAGCCGTAATCGAGCGCCTCTTGCGCCGTAAGGAAATGGTCTCTATCCACATCCCTTTCTATGCGCTCGAGCGGCTGACCGGTTCTTTCGCTTAATATTCTATTCATAAGCTTTTTTGTCGCGAGTATTTTTTCGGCGTGAATGGCGATATCCGAAGCCTGGCCGCGCGCTCCGCCGTGAGGCTGATGGATCATCACCTCGCTGTTGGGCAGAACCTTGCGCTTGCCCTTCGCGCCGGCAGCGAGCAGGAACGCCCCCATCGAAGCGGCCAGCCCAATGCATATCGTGGAGACCTCGCACTTGACGTATTGCATGGTATCGTAAATCGCCATGCCCGCCGTCACGGAGCCTCCGGGCGAATTGATGTATAGCAAGATGTCCTTGTCGGGATCGTCCGCCTCTAAAAACAACATCTGCGCAACCACGAGGTTGGCCGATATATCGTCCACCTCTCCAAGGAAGATAATGCGATCCTTCAGCAAGCGCGAATATATGTCGTAGGAGCGCTCGCCACGGTTTGTTTGCTCGACGACGATCGGAACTAAGCTCACAGCCACTTCTCCTTTATCCACTAATCATTATACTGCGCGGCGGCTTTTATGCCTCCGCTTCGGCCTTATCCGATTTTGGCTCGATAAAAACCGCGTTTTCATACAGCATATCGACGGTCTTCTTTACGTCTATGCTGTCTTTAATATATTCGAGATCGTCGCCGGATAGGCCAGCGCGGTACTCATCGGCCGATTTACGCGCCCGTTCGGCCCTTTTCGCGATTTCGTCCCCAATTTCTTCTTCGGACGCCTCTATTTTTTCCGCCTTGCGAATCGCGTCCATAACGAGCTGGAGCTTTACGTTTTGGAGCGCGTCTTCTTTGCAGCTTTCGCGAAAGGCCTCGACGGAGCTGTTGGTATACTTAAGATACTGTTCGAGATCCATCCCTTGCATACGCAGCCGCCATTCCATGTCGCGCAGCATGCCGTCGATCTGCCGCTGAACCATGACATCCGGAATATCGACGGTGGCGTTGTCCGCCGCCATTTGCGCGGCGCGCTCGCGCATAACCGTATCAGCCGATTCCTTCTTGCTCCCCGCCAGCTCTTCCCGGATAGATTCTTTGAATTCGGCAAGCGTCTCGAACTCGCTTACGTCCTTCGCGAGTTCGTCGTCAAGCTCGGGCAGCTCCTTGCGCTTAATCTCCTTTAGCGCGATTGTAAAAACCGCTTCCTTCCCTTTTAGCTCTTCCGAGGCGTAGTCCTCGGGGAAGTTAACGGTTATATCGCGGCTTTCGCCGCTCTTCATACCTATTATACCCTCTTCGAAGCCGGGAATAAACCTCTTTGCGCCGATTTCAGCAGGCTGATCTTCAGCCTTGCCGCCTTCGAAGGGCACGCCGTCTATTTTGCCTTCGTAGTCGATAACTACGCGGTCGCCGTTTTCGGCCGCCCCGTCTTCGATATCGAGCCATCTGGCCGCGCGTTCGCGGGCATTATCAAGCTCGGCGTCGACTTCGTCGTCGGAAAGAGTATACTCCGCTCTTTCGACTTCTATACCTTTATATTGCCCAAGCTCTACGACGGGCATCGTCGTCACTTCGGCCGTAAACTTAAGCGTCTTACCCTTGCCTATCTCCTGTATATCGAGCTTTGGCGTGTCTATGGGCCTCAAATCGTGTTCTTTAACGGCCTCGGGAAAAAACTTGTCGTACACGGCGTCGAACGCGTCTTCGTAGAAGACCGCCTCGCCGTAGTAGTTTTCGATTACCTTTAGCGGTACCTTGCCCTTGCGAAAGCCCGGGACGTTAAAACGCCTTCCTATCTTTTGGTAGGCTGCCTGAATGCCTTGCCCAAACTCCTCCGCAGATATCTCGAACGTCAGTTTGTATGTGTTGGCTCCGGTCTTTTCGATTGACGCCATATGCCCCTCCCCAATTTCATTGAGGGTAAGTTTAACACAATACTATTTATTTGACAAGCTATCTCCGTTGAAAAGCCGGAGGCAACCATAGTTGTTCACCATTTCAACGCGCGTTATCCGGCAGAAATCCACCTTGAACCTCCACGAAAACTCGATATCCAAGTCCAGCAGGTAGCATAGCGCGAAGCGGATTGTCCCAGCGTGCGCGACGATAAGCACGCGCCCGTCGTCATATTTTGAGAGTATCTTATCTATGCCCTTTATGACGCGCTCGTACGTCTCGATCGCCGATTCGCCGTTCGGAAAGCAATAGTTCATCCAGTCCGGGCCGGCAAGTTTTTTTGCGCCCTCAGGGTCTTCCCTTTGAAGGCGCTCGAACGTATAGCCCTCAAAAGTACCAAAATTCGTTTCGTTGAATTCGGGCAGCCATGTTACGGGGCCTTTGTGTTCGGTTACGGAGCAAATGATTTCGGCGGACTCGACCGCGCGGCTAAGCGTCGAAACATATACTTCCTGTATATACGCGCTCTTTAGCCTGTCGCCCGCGACGGTAGACATGCGCCTCCCGGCGTCGCTCAAAAGATGGTTAGACGCGCCGTGATAAACGCCGTAGATATTGCCTTGCGAGATACCGTGCCGGACTAAGATGACTTCAAGCATCCTTGCCTACCTCCACGCCAGAATGAGAAGCATAACCGATAGCTCCGCTATTTCGTTGACCATGCCTAGGATATCGCCCGTAATGCCGCCAAGCTTTTTGGTGACTAGTTTGGATATAATAACGCCGATTAGCAACACCAAGGCCGGGGCGACGAAGAATGGCTCTGGTACTAATGACGGTGGTGGGAAAAAATATAATACATTGCTATTACTGCTACGGCTCTCGGCTAATATAATCCCCACCGTGACTAAAGCGCAACAAACGAGCGCGATTAGGACATTCGCGAGTACAGTACCAAAGCGTGTATGCTCCGTGACGCTCTTCCCCAGCCCGTCTTTTCGCGCGTACGGAGAAACCGACGCCGCCGCCACTACGCCTACTTTTGCGGCACAAGGAGCGACAATCAACGCCAGAAATACCGTTGGTCGGGGGTAATACTCCAAAGCGGAGACCAGTATTAACCTCGCGGCGATATCAAGGATCAGCGCAATCGCGCCCATGACGCCCATGCGGCTGTCCTTCATAATCTCGAGCATACACTCGGGCGAACGCGAGCTTAGCAAACCGTCAAAGCTATCGGCCAGCCCGTCGAGATGGAGCCCTCCCGTTACCGCTACCATCGCAATTACGGCGAACAGCGCCGAAACGCCACTGCTCACTATGCCATAACTCATGAAAACGCCGTCTGTTGGTGCAATCAAACCGCCGAAAGAATACGCCAGCGCCGAAATTATCCCGACGGCGAGACCAGCCAGCGGATAGAACGCCGCCGCGCCCGCGTAATCGCGTGCGTCAGCGTCGATCTGCCTGCGTATCGGCAGCCGCGTCAGCAGCTGGAACGCAAGGATTAAGCGCTTCATTTGAGCCTCATAGGCAAGCCGGACACCATAAAGATGGCTTCGTCGGCCATTTCAGCGAACATAGCGTTCACCCTTCCGGCAATATCACGGAATATCCGCCCCAGCGGATACGGCGGAACAAGGCCCAACCCCACCTCGTTTGAAACCAGAATCACGCTCGCTGCCGTTCTTTCAAGGCCGCCGCGAAGCTCCTGCATCTCGTCCATAACGTATGATTCAAGCAGCGCCGCCTGTTCGGATGTTATTGCGTCCCAGTCGAAGGCCTCGCGCGTTACCGGCGCTTCCATTAATAAGTTCGTGACCATCACAGTCAGGCAGTCGACGAGCACCGCCCCGGACATACCGGCTATCGCTTCCCCTAACCCCTTGTACGCTTCGAGTGTCTTCCAGCCCGCCGGACGCCGCGCCCGGTGCGCCGCTATCCGCGCCAGCATTTCGTCGTCGAAGGCCTGCGCCGTTGCAACATACGTAACTTCATCGTACGCCATAGCAAGCTTTTCGGCGTATCTGCTCTTGCCGCTGCGCGCGCCGCCCGTTATAAACGTAATCATCAGAGCACCCGCACGCCGCCTATATATACGGCGCTCGGGCCAACGCGAGGGTCGAGCGGGCTGCCCCGAAACGCAACAATATCCGCGTCCTTGCCAACTTCCAAAGAGCCGACCCTATCGGCTATGCCCGCTATACGCGCGGCTTCAATCGTAATCGCGCGCATAGCCGCCGTTTCGGGCAATCCGCCGCGCACGGCGATCGCCGCCGCGACAGACAAGTATTGCGCCGGTAAGACGGGATGATCCGTCATCAGCGCGAACGGGATGCCCGCTTCATAGAAGAGCTTGGGCGCTTCAACCGAAAGGCCGCTCAGCTCCGGCTTGGAGCGGTCGCACAGATTCGGCCCCAATACGACGCCAGCGCCGGATTCTTTGATCAAATCGAGGATTTGATAGCCATCGGTACAATGCTCCAGCGACAGCTTTATTTCGAACTCCCGGGCGATTCTTATCGCCGTAAGGATATCGTCCGCCCTGTGGACATGAGCCTTTAAAATAAGCTCGCCGCTTAAAACCGGCAAAAGCGCCTCCAGCTTCAAGTCCCTTTCGGGCAATTTATCCTCGTCTTCTTCGCCGAGCGCGAGCTTGCGCCCGTATTCTTGGACTTCCACCAGCGTTTCGCGCAATAGCGCCGCCGTCGCCATGCGGGTCATCGGCATCTTTTCCTGCTCGTGGTAGACGCGCTTCGGATTTTCGCCGAAAGCCGCCTTCATCGCGGCGGGCTGCTTGATGATCATCTCTTCAACACAGCGCCCGTATGTCTTCAACGCCACAAACTGGCCGCCCAAAACGTTTGCGCTGCCCGGACCGGTTACGACGCTCGTCACGCCGCCCTCGCGCACTTCTTTGAAGCAGCGATCAAAAGGATTTATACCGTCTATCGCGCGCATATGCGGCGTTATTGGATCTGTGCTTTCGTTGCCGTCCTCCCCTTCGACTCCCATTCCGTCGCCCCACATGCCTATATGGCAGTGCGCGTCGACGAACCCAGGCCATATTGTCAAGCCGGACAAATCGACCGCCTCGTCGCCGGAGCCCACCGCTATTGACGGCTTTATTGCGGCTATTTTTGCGTTTTCTATGGCGATATCGGCCTTGGCGTAATCGCGGCCCGCCATAGTCATAACCGCCGCATTTTTTAATATCAGCATATATATCCTCAACAGACGTAATGTTGAAAGAATTATACCATACTGTTACGATTCATGACATATATCGTAACTATTCGATTTTCTCTGAAGCTTTCCTTTAATTTCGCGCTAAGGCAATATTTGCAATCGGCATAAGTTGTCCAATATATTGAAAGAAAAATGAAGGCCACCTATAACAAATGTGTAAGCGGCCTCCATTGTCAGGCTTGCGTAAATCCTAGGCTGACCAATAAAGCGTCCTCCACTCGAGCCATCATTTCATCACTCAGCGCGGCAAGCTTTTCCGTCAGCCTACGCTTATCTATCGTCCGGATCTGCTCCAGAAGCACAACCGAGTCCCTATGCAAGCCCAAATCCCTACCTCTAAGTTCGACGTGCGTCGGCAATCTCGCTTTTTCAATTTGCGAAGTAATCGCCGCGACGATCACGGTAGGGCTGTATTCGTTGCCGATATCGTTTTGGATCACGACAACCGGCCTCACTCCACCCTGTTCGGAGCCAACGACCGGACTTAGGTCGGCGAAATAAATTTCACCTCGCCTTACCATTTTTTCACCCCATTGTCCTTTCATAGGCCAAATAAGCCGCTTCATCCGAGAGCAGCGCGTATCCGGCCCATTCCGAGTTGATTGCGGCCATCTCCAGATAGCCCCTTTTCATTTGCTCCCGCACATTCATTCTATGCTGATCGAGCGCATAGCGTTTCATCGAGCGGCGAATCAACTCGCTGCGGCTTACGCCCTGTTGCGCGGCCAGGGCGTCAAATTGGGTTAAAAGCTCTTCATCCACGCCGATTAAAATTCTTTTTGAGGCCATTTCAGACTCCTCTCAGAGCAAGCGCGAGCGCGTCGATTATTTCGCTCGCTAGCATCGCCCGTGCGCCTGTCATATCGAGCGCGTCCGCCGCAAGCCCGAGTAAATAGGCGCCCAAGCGCGCAGCATCATATGGCGGCAAGCCCTGACAAAGTAGGGCGAGTATAATGCCCGTCAAAACGTCGCCGCTGCCGCCTTTCGCAAGGCCGGGATTTCCCGCTGCGTTAAGCGTAAGGCGGCCGTCAAAGGAAGCGATTACGCTCGTTGCCCCTTTAAGCAAAATAGTACAGTCCCATTCCTTCGCAAAGCGCGTTGCGGCCTCGACGGGCTTTCGCGCAATCTTTTCCGCGCTCCAGCCGCATAGCCGCGCCATTTCGCCAGGGTGGGGCGTTATGACGACGTTCTTCGAAAGCTTTTCGACTCTCCCGAGCGCGTTTAAAGCGTCGGCATCCAATAGTATAGATAGTGTTGTAGCATAAAGAATATGCCTGATTATATCACGAACTACATCATGTTTGCCCATACCCGGCCCGGCCGCGACGGCGCTCTTGCCCTCAAGCTGCGTGTCGAGCAGCGCGAGCGCGGCGTCCGTATCGTCCGGCAAAGGCGAAAGCATTGCCTCCGGAACCGCGACTCTGAGCGCGTTTGCAAGCTCCTCCGGTACGGCCGTCGTAAGCAAGCCAATACCAGAGCGAAGCGCCGCGCGCGAGCATAAAATCGCCGCGCCTGCCATGTTTTTACTCCCAGCGATAACAAGCCCCCGGCCTGAATCGCCTTTATGGGCGTTCAGCCTTCTAGGGGAGAGCAGCCTATAAAGGTCTTCCTCCGTAAGCATCTCGGCATATCGCTCGCCGGGTTCATAGAACCCGATCGTCTCCACCGCCAGCTTTCCTGTTAATTTCCGGCCTGGAAATAGCCAATGTCCTATCTTTTCGTGCTGGAACGTGACGGTCTTGTCCGCCTGTACGGCAACGCCGGGTGCATGGCCGCTCGTGCCGTCTACGCCCGAAGGTATGTCCACGGCAAGTACAAACGCTTTCGAAGCGTTTGCGGCTTCAATCGCCGCCTTGGCGACGCCTTCCGGTGGACGCGAAAGCCCCGTACCGAAGATCGCGTCAACGATCACGTCGCCACCAAATGCGCTTATCTCCTCTGCAGCCTCTTCGGCCGTATCGACTCGTTTAACAATTACATTCGGCGCTCCGGCCGCGATTTCGTAGTATTTGCCCGCGTCCTTTGGCAGCTTGTCCGCTCCTAATAGATCGAGTACTAAAACGCGTATACCCTTCATCCCCAGCAGCCACGCCAAAGCATAGCCGTCGCCCGCGTTATTCCCCGCGCCGCAAAGCACCAGCACGCGCGCCCGCTGATTCGGAACGCGCTCGGCGTTTTCCAAAGATTTTTGGCAAACCTCCATCGCCGCGTCCGCGACGGCCTTGGCGGCGTTGAGCATAAGAATATCGCCGGATATTCCCGCGCGCATCATCGCGGCGTCCGCAGCGTACATCTGTTCTTTAGATAGAATGAATTTAGGCATAATATCTCTCCTCAAGCACCTGTAGGCACGTTCTGTACGCTACCCTCGATTTATATAACAGATAGCATAATAGTGAGCAACTACATAGCGTGCTTCTTTATAGCGTATCACTATATAACATAAAAATACATAGCGACTAACAATATAGAGCAACCCTTGTGAATCAACGCTATTGAGGCCCCGGACAGCCAACGACCGCTCCTAAAAATAATTTACTAAAAACAAAAAGGGCCTTACGCCCTAATATCTGCTAATCAATCCTCTAATATCGCCTGCGCGACGGCCAATTCTTTAATGTGCGTTATGCTAATATGCAGGTTGCGCCCGCCTATATCGAGCATCCGGCGCAAGGCCCCGTTTTGTAAAACCGCGCGCGGCGCTCCCTTTTCATCTCTTGTAATCTCGATATCCTTCAGCCCCACGCCGTCGAAGCCCGTAGCCAAGGCCTTCGCGACGGCTTCCTTCGCGGCGAACGTCCCGGCGATAGTATCCGCCTTGTGCTTATGTTCGGCGAAATACGCCTGTTCGTTTTTGGTAAATACGCGTTTTACGAATGCCGGCTCCTGCGCGGCTTTTTGTACCCGAGAGACGTCTATGATGTCGATGCCGGTTCCTACAACCATTCAAACCTCCATGCTGGCTCTGCGTATCCTGGTAATAGTATAGCATCTATGAACGAATTGTCAAATTTATCGCTAAATGTGGCAATAATCACACATTTCATGCGTTAAGTTTACAGTATGGCCATAAACCGCCCTTACTTGCGAACGGAATATAACGCGTTGGCAATGGCCCGCGAGGTTACCATCGCTCCGGCATGGAGAAGCTGCAAGAATTCCGATGGGCCGAGCAACGCTCCTTCGCTCGCCGTACTCATGGCAAATATCGTATCGCCGTCGAACGGGGTATGCGCGGGGCGTATGCTCCTCGCGAGGCCGTCATGCGCGTCTTGCGCGAGCTTGTACGCCTGTTCGCGGGAAAGATAGACGTCCGTCGCAACGACGCCAATAGTCGTATTACCTCCCGCTTTTGGCGTGCCTGTCATGGCGCTATACGGCGTCAGGCACTCGCCCTTTTCATCGTCGTAAACTGCGCCAAGCGCGTTTACGACCATAAGGGCCGCGACAGTCCCAATACCCGGCACCTCCATGCTCGCCGACCCGAGTCCGCCACGCATAGCCTCGGCCATTTTGCATACAGTCGCACCCGTACCCGCGCCTACACCCCCTTGCGCGAACGCGCTGCCCGCAGCCGAACAAGCGCGTTTGCCCGACTCGGCGTCCGGATGCGCGTTTTCTCCCACATCGAGATCGTAAATCACCGCTGCCGGTACTATCGGGACGATTTTATCGCCCGAACGAAAGCCGATATCTCGATCCAAAAGCCACTCCATAACGCCGCTCGCCGCGCCAAGGCCAAAGGCGCTGCCTCCCGTAAGCAATAAAGCGTTTACGCGCGGTACTAGATTATAGCCGCGCGTCAAATCCGTCTCACGCGTCCCGGGAGCCGCGCCCCGTACGTCCGCAGCGCAAACGGCTCCTTCATGGCAGATTATCGCCGTGCAACCCGTGCGTGCTTTTATATTTGTGTCATGACCGACCAATATGCCTTTAACGTCCGTTAAACAGCCGTGATACATGAAATTCACTTCCCCGATTAAAGATTTGCTTACAATCATGTTATCATTTATTCATCGGCTTCTCAACGAAACGTTCCCGCTAGAAAGACGCAGCGTTTCGCCGTCGTCGGTTAGCAGCAAAAGAAACCCCAGCTCGTCAAAGCCGACCGCGACGCCGCTGTTCTTTCGCTCGCCCTCCGTGACTGTAATCCTTTGGCCCAACGTACAGGAGCGCGCTTTATAGCGCTCCAATATATCAGAAAAGCCGCTCGCAGCAAGCTCTGAAATCAGCCTATCCGCCTCGCGGAGAATCGCTCTCCCAATCAGCGCGCGCGGGAACCTCCTCCCCCGCTCGGCGAGCAGCGACGTCGCCTCGATCCCCTCAGGGAAGCCAGGCATATTCACGTTTACGCCAATACCGAGCACGGCAAAATAACGCCCTTCTGCCGTCATGCCCGTTTCCAGCAATATGCCGCAGCACTTTCTTCCGCCGATCAAAACGTCGTTCGGCCATTTGATTTGCGCTTCCACGCCCGCGACGCGCCGAAGCGCCTCGCAAACGGCCAGCGCCGCCAAA
>QMCD01001308.1_pt1 | contig 21313 bp, 16 predicted proteins | sample 1821841 | NCBI WGS metagenome assembly QMCD01 (sample SAMN01991225, study PRJNA193472) | Termite gut metagenome, whole genome shotgun sequencing project. | isolation source: worker | host: Macrotermes natalensis
CAAGGGGGTTTTCTGAAACTGCCGACTTACTAAGCCCACAGGCGGACGCGCGAGGCGTCGCCTCCGGGTGGGGACGGCTACTCCTACTACAGCACACAGCGGACGGCGCGACCGTAAACCTTACTGCTGCCGTTCGCCGGGTAGACGAGGGTATTAGTACTGTCCAGGTACAGGTTGTAGGTCTGGGTAGCATTGTACGCAGTAGATGACCACCAGACGCCTTGGCTGCCCTGACTGCCGAGGCCATTGTTGTAGATGCCGCTGAGAACACCTAGCCAGTTAGTGTCCGCTGCTGCTGTACCAGTAAAGAGCGGGAAAGTATTGGCACTAGTCCTGTTAGCTCCAGTACCACCCATCGCTATATCTAGCTTGCCGAACTCATTAGCGGTGGTATCTTTGCTACCCGATGTAGCCTCTGGGCCGCCCTTCGGTAGTCTGAACGGGGCGGGGCAGATACCAGTGACAGCTGGTTGCGTAGTTGCCGTTCCACTCGTATCCCTCACCCCGCTGATAACCGTATTGTACTGGACGGCTGCGACGCTGGAGGCGCAAGCAGAGCTTGTGTCGGCGAGAGCGGCGCACCAGTTGTAGAGGTAGCTTGCTTTGGCGGAGCCGTTGTTGGGGATTTGCCCTTGGTTGGCGGTGTTATTGTTTACGGCTTGCTGGGGGACGTTGTTGACGCTGGTGGTCGAGCCGGAGACGGTGACAGGAGCAGTACCCCAGCTGGGTTTGCCGGTGTAGCTACTGGTGAGATCGAGGGCTAGGTTATCTACCATCCAGCAGTTGCCGTCTGCCATCTTTTTGACGCGGTAGTATGTGTTATTGCGGGTGTCTAGGAAGGACTTGGTGGTACCGGGCGCGGCGGCATCACAGGCGGCTTTGCTCAGTTCCTGCATAGTGGTTGCGGTAGCAAAGGTGGGGTCGGAGGGGTTCAGCACACAACGGACGGCGCGACTGCGGAGCTTGTAGTCGTCGTTCGCCGGGTTGACGCCGGTACTACTTCTGCTCAGGCCCAGGAAGTAGGCGCCGGTACCACTGCTCGCAGTAGATGACCACCAGATGCCGTTGCTGCCCTGACTGCCGAGGCCACTAATGTAGTTGCCGCTGAGGACACCTAGCCAGTAAGTGTCAGTTGTAGCTGTACCCATAAAGAGCGGGTAAGTGTTGGCGCTGGAGCGTCCTATACCAGTACCACCCATAGCTATGTCTAGTTTACCAAACTCGTTAGCAGTAGTAGCGGGGTTACTCGCTGTAGCAGCATCTGGACCGCCCTTGGGGAGTCTGAATGGTGCCGGACAGATACCGGTGACAGCGGGTTGGCTTGTTGCCGTCCCACTCGTATCCCTAGCCCCATTGATAACCGTATTGTACTGGGTAGCGGCGACACTGGAGGCGCAAGCAGAGGAGGTGTCGGCGAGAGCCGCACACCAGTTGTAGAGGTAGCTTGCTTTGGCGGAGCCGTTGTTGGGGATCTGACCTTGGTTAGCTGTGTTATTGTTCAGGATTTGTTGGGGGACATTGTTGGCGCTGGTGGTAGTGCCAGAGACGGTGACAGGAGCAGTACCCCAGCTGGGTTTGCCAGTGTAGCTTTGGGTGAGGTCTAGGGCGAGGTTGTCTACCATCCAGCAGTTGCCGTCTGCCATTTTCTTTACCCTATAATACGTCCCGTCGCGTGCGTCCTTCATAGTGAACATCGCGCCAGCGGCAGCGGCTTGACACTGCTCAGCGGTATAGTCCTGCATAGCTATAAGCGACGCTTCCGAGTATTCTATATCTACAATATAGTTCCCGATAGCCGCCCCCGCCGGTATAGTGATCTTCACCTGCCAGACAGTAGTATCGCCGTCACTGGTCGTGGCGGCGTTATTATTCGTAGAGACGAGCGCTCTTGCCTCGGAGGCGACGATAGCGCAGGGGCTGGCGGTCGTACAGGTCGAACTAGAGCTACTACCCATAGTGACTATAGCCCCGGAGATAGAGTTTTGGGAGAGTTTTGCAGAGAGGATGTAGCCGTCCTTCGCCGTGGGGTCTTTGACTGTGACCGTACTGGTACGCTGGATTATTTGATCGCCAGTGGATTGGTCTACAGAGACAGCTTGGTTGTTGTCGGTGACGGTTATATACGCGGAGGCGGCATCGGCAGGATTGTTATTAGCCTTAAACATCTGTCCCGAAAGGAGGCCCACACCTAGACAGAGCAAGAAGACGAGGCCGAGGATAGGAGGTCGCCATATCCTCCTGCCGGTGAGTTTTAGCTTGCTCAGGTTAAAATTGTCTTGGCGCATAGACCTCCTTTGGTTAAAATGTGGTGCGGAGGGTTTTCTTTGTAAAAAAACGACACCGCAAGGTGTCTTAAGCCAGTTCACAAATTGCTACCTTCTAGGCACAACCTGTTTATGCGATGCCGTTTCCTGCGGTCGTGCCACAAAGAAAAGGTATGCAATGCATAAACTGGCTTAAGACACTCTAATTGTAGCATAAAAAACGTAAAGCAATAGAAATATGCCCACGTTTTAAGGAGTTTTATAAAGATTTTTACTATCGTAGGTTCGTTAGAAATCATTTGGAAAGTATAGCACGACCGTTATTATTATACTATCCATAATTCGTATAATACCGTCACAAAAACACTTTTCCACAGCCCACCGTAGAAAAAACACACCCCTACTCGCGGAGCAGCTCTATAACCTGATCACAGGCCACGAGCTCCCCCGCAGACTTCTTGCGCTTTGTAAAAAACTCACGAAGTTCGTTCATCATTTCAACATGCACGCGCCTTTTTTCAGGGCTTAACATTTTTATATAAATCGGAAGATATGCTGAAAACATTTCAGATGCAATCGGATTATTACTCCGAAGCGCCAGCGACTGAAGACTATCTCCCCAGTTCAGGGCATCTTTGGCGGGCATTTGCATGAGCGCCTCAATCGTAGTTAGCTCTATATTTTCTGCCTCTGCATTCTCTTCAATCGACTTATCAATCGCCCGAATCAATGGAGCGAATGCTTTGCCTCCGCGCAAGCATACTTCGCACAGGATTAGTATGCGCACCACATCAGCCTCATCTTGGATTTTTTGAAAATACCGGGACAAGTTATCAAACTTCGCTGTTCGCTCACGTCTTGAATGCTTCAGCCATAGACCTCTGTAGCGAGAAATATAGAATATAAACGATCTCCCCCTGAACTCTTGCTGCCATTCGCCTTCCACATCTTTTTTAAAGGGGTAATTAACTATAACATTAAACTTTTCGCGTAATCCTATGGTTTGCGGCACAATATAGTCAGCACATATATTCACAAATAATTTCGAGTATTCTATAGGGTGACTCCATATATGACGCGCCAATTCTTCTCTATCTGTTTCTAGCGGGAAGAACTTGGATAAATCCCGCAAAACCAGAAGTTCACCTACTAAATCCGGCGTAAATGGCAGCAGGAAGCCGTCTCTGGCTGCCATCGCCCTATGCGCCGCATGCGCATCCGAGAACTCGTCATAAATAAGACGGCATTTACCATCGAGCCATGCCGGAGGAGCCGTCACAGACACGCCACCGACCATAGTAGCGTATATCAATAGCTTCATGTACGCTCGAAATGCCTTCTCCCGCCCAGCAAATCGCTCCTTTATTGTCCGAATTTCACGATCCACGATATAGCCCAATAAATCGAACTTCTGAGCGGTTTGCTCATAGATATCGGGCTCACAGAATAGCTCTATCAAGAATATGAAGAACAGGATACGCCGCTCCTGATCGTAAGATTCCAATAAGCCTACTAAGCGGTCGATGTCTTCATCGGTATAAGCTGCTTTTTTATCTGCGAGATATGCCCGCGCAAATCCCGCCAGTTCTGTATCGCTCAAAGGTTTCAGCTCATGCGGAAGAGCATAGCGGCTGTATAATACAGCCGGTCTGTCTTTGAAATCTATACACCACTGTCCGTCCTCGCCACACCTATCAAGTAGCAGGATGCGTAGCTTGCTGCCCTCGGATTTCTTTGCCGTTACGCTCTCGATCCACTCGGCTACCGCCGCCGTATAGCGTTGCACGGAATCTACGACGAGCAGCAGGTTCTTCGGATACGACCACTCGTCAAACTTGTGATACTTCCCGCCGCCGCCAACCTGCGCGAAAAACTCCCCACGCAAAAAAAGAATCTTCCACTCGCTAGAGGCTCGTGTCTGCATGTATCTATGAGCCAACCGGCTCTTCCCTGCTCCGCCGCCGCCGACAATCGCCCACCATAAAACCTTCCGCTCGTCCGCACAAAAACTATCAAGGCGGGACAGCTCCTCCTCCCGATAGCAAAAAGGGATCGCCTCCGCCCTATAGTCAAATTCGGACTGTCCTGCAGCCAGCGGGCGCTCACTGTCTATGTAGAGAGCGAAAGGCCCCAGAGCTGGAATATGACCGAGGTGTTTCTCATAATACCGTGGCACAGGATACTTGGGTTCCTCCGGCGCTTTTGCAAGAATTGCGGGCAAATCGGGCGTTGCCGCGATTCTCTTGGCAAGATGCTCTATTACCACGTTCTCTCTTTTATGCAAAAATGATTCCGGCCTTTTCGACTTGCCATCAGGATAAGCATTTTTGTAGTATAATCGCCTACGCTTGCCTAATTCAGCTATTGTCTCGTACCCTTTGAGCAATCCCAACGCCGCCAAGAGTTCCTCCGCTTGGTCGGGTTCGTAGACCAGCATCTGAACGAGCGTGATGACGCACGAAATCTTTTTTTCTATTGAAGCGCTCTGGCAGCCCATCGCGCGCAACAGATCGGTGGACATCCCAATATGTTTTGCGCAGCCGTTTTTGCGTAAATCAAGTAAATCATTCTTAATGCGCTCGACAGACGGCATACGCTCGGACATAAAGACCTCCCAACAAGAAAATGCTGCTCTTTAGCTGTGAATATACATTATTTGGATTATACCACCTTCGACCCCTGCCGTACAAAGCAAGATTATTCCACCGCAACTTTCCGTTTAAGGATCAAAAAAGCCCATGAATAGGGCGTTCTGAAAACGGAAATTTCCGTTTGTTTCCGTTTCGATACACACGCCCCTCCGCCGTGATACCCTGTCGCCACACCTTAGATAGCAAAATCAAACCAAGATGTGAAAGGGGAATCAGACTATGAAAGACCTATTTGGCGACCGCCCCGAAACGACCAGAACGGACGTGACCCCTGTCGGTAGCGGTAACCTCACCACGGCGCTTGTCGCCATGTCTGCCGGAAGCCCCGGCAGGCTCACCGGCTGGATCGGCAACAAGACCAGCGACCTCATTATGCGAAGCGCCTTCGCGGAGGCTCACCATGAGCAGCTACGTACACTGCTCACAAAGGCGGCACTTGAGAATTGCGCCGCCCTCGCCGCACTGGAAGCGCATCTGCGCGAGGTGGCTCCGCTCGGAGAGGAACGCTACAAAACTCTTCTCGACGCGCATGCCGTCACCACGGCGCTACGCCTCGCAAGGTGGTGAGCTATATGGCAGATTTCCTTATGTCTCTGGCTTTGATCGGCATGACCGTCTTGATCCTATGGGCTGATGATCGCGCGCTCGAAAGAGCCGCAGAAAGAGAGGAGCTTCTAAACGACACCTTTCGGGCAATCCAGACCCGTCAGGTTATGGACGCTGAGGCCCTCGACGCTATGAAAGCCCTGATGAAAAGCGCCCAGACGCATGGCAATCCCGACACCCCGGATAATGCACGGAAGTAGGAGGAACGGATTATGGAGAGATTATCAGATTTGCGCGAGGCTACCGACAATGACCGCCGCTGGCTACAGAAGGAGCTTTTACGCTTGCCGAATACGCGCTGCTTGGATATCGGGGAATGCGACCTACCGGCGGGCTGCACGCCCGCGCGCGCCGCCATTAGCTTTTTCCGTCAGTCACCGTTTATCGCGATGCGGCTGGATCGCGAGATCAGCTATACCGGCAGCAACCGCGCTATGAGCAAACTGAGCTACGGCGAGCCGGTGTATTTTCAGAACTTCGTCGAAATGCTTGCGTTCTTCAAGGAGCTGCCGACCGAGGCGGCTCCCACTCCCTACGGCGGGAAACAAAACCTACGACATCGACATTATCGTGGACACGCGGGCAATAAGCGTCCCGCGCCCGAAAGCCCAGACCCCGCCGACCCGCGAGATTATTCAGCGGGAGCTTGAGAAAATCATCATGGGGCAGGAGGCGGCGGTAGCGGCTATCGCTCACCATGTGGCGCTGCATGTAAACAAGAAGAATCCTAAAAAGCCTCTGTCCTTTGTCGCCTTCGGCCCGCCCGGAACCGGCAAGACCGCTGCGGCAAAAGCCATCGAGACCGTTCTCAATCAGCAACATCCCGGCAAGTACAAAACCGTCGTCACCGACCTCAATACCTTTACGGAAGCCCACTCCGTCTATCGGCTTATCGGCGCGCCTCCGGGCTATGCCGGTTATGACGATACCGCTATCTTTGAGACGGTGACGGAGAATCCCTACACCATTTTTGTGTGGGACGAGCTGGACAAGGCTCACGATATGGTGCTGAAAACCTTTCTCGGCGTTCTCGACGAAGGCCGCCTCTCTGCCAGAAAAGCTCTGGCGGACGGTTCGCGCGAGTACAACTTCCGCCACAGCATCCATATCTTTACGTCGAACCACGCGCTCGGCAGCGTCAGGAAGCGACCAGTAGCGGGATTTGCCGCGCCCTCGGATACAGCCGATCACGAGCAAGCCGCCGCCGCCAACAGCGCGGAGCCGGATACCGCCGAGTTCACTCAGCGTATCTACCGCGACACCGAGGCCGCGCGCAAGGCTTTCATCGAGGCGGGCGTACTGCCCGAAATCGCCTCCCGCTTCAGCGCCTTCGCGGAGTTCAAGCCTCTGAGCGACGAGGCAAAAATCCGCATCCTCGCCAAGCAGGTCATGGACACCGGCTTCGAGTACGGCGTGGAGCTTGCCCACATCTCATCAGATATCCTCCAAGCACTAGTCAACGCCGCCACCACCGGCAGCGCCTTGACTGTGCGATCCTTCAAAGCGGTCATCGAAGGTTACCTCGCCGCTGCCTTCGCGGAGGCGGGCGACCGGATTGGCGGACAGACCGTCCGGCTGGAGGGTACGCTGGAGGCCCCGCGCCTTACCGCTCATGGATAAAAGTGTTGTAAATATTACAACACTCTGTAACGCCTCCCTTAATCGGTTTCTGACTCCTGATACCGTGTGTCTAGTCGCTCGGTAAGTGTATTATGCTTACTCTCAATATCTATTACATTATGTGATTAAATCGCTGCAAAGCAAATTAACAAAAAGGAGGCACGATGGTGCATGGAATACCAACCCAAAAAATTAGTAGTTCGCATATTAGAATTCGCCGCGCTCATAGCGCTGGCAGCTCTGCTGGTGCGGCTCGCCGTCTGGCTAATACTCGAAGTCTGGCCGGTACTGCTCATTATAGCCATAGTGGTCGTAGGCGGCATCATCGGCTACCGCGTCTGGCGCAACCGCCCAAGATGGTAAGGAGGTCGCTATGAAACGAGATATGAATGTAGATAGCTGGCTGGAGTATGTCTGGCAGCGCCCATATAATATCGAGGCTGTGCAGGAAATGCTCTCACACCTCGCGGCTCACACCCCGCGCGGCCCCGTCGTCTTTGAAGCGCGCGGGAGCGGCGGGCAGATGCGCTACCTCATCGGCGCGGATAGCCGGTATATGCTGAAAATCACGGAGGCAATCAAAGCTCACGGCAATATCTCCTTTTATGACTGCCCCGATGACATCCGCTCACCCGTCAGAATAGCGCGGCAGCTAGTTATTACGAAACCGACGCTATCGCTCAATACAGACACAACCATGCCGGTAATCCGCGCGGGCTTGGCAGCAATGGCGGCGGCGGGCGGCGACGAAGAAACCGTCCTGCAGGTCGTGCTTGGTGGCGCACACTCGCCCCGGAGCCTCCCGCCCTCCATGCCCGATCCGCACGCCACATTGCTGGACGTTGTACTCGGTAATGCCATAGAAGCCTCCCCGGAAAGCCGTAAATCCGCTAAAGAAAAGGCGGCGCAGTACGGTTTCGACGCTGTTATCCGCTTCGGCTCGACTACAGATAACGCCGCCGCGCGCATGAGCAGTATACACAGCGCACTCAGGACGGTGGAGGCCGCCGGTGTGCGGATAAACTCGGAGGCGTGTAATCCCGCTCATATTAACGAGGCGCATGTACCGTGGCGCTTCCCTTCTCGGCTGTCCGTCATGGAACTGGCTAACTTCCTCATGCTGCCGGTGGGCGAGGAGGAACTGGAGGGCGCGAACCGCCTACACCCCAAGCCTCTCCTGCCGCCCAAGTGGTATCAAAATCCCACCGGCGATAAAAACGACCGCACCTTTGCTCTCAGCATGAATATGGCAAACCGCCAGCGGCTCAGTATTTCCCCGCAGGACAGCTTGGAACACACGCATATTCTTGGGCCGACCGGCAGCGGCAAATCCACCGCCATGCTGAACATCATAATGGCGAGTATTGAAGCCGGTCATAGCAATCTGGTCATTGACCCCAAGAACGAGCTGGTGACCAACATCTTGGAGCGCACCCCGGATGGGCGCGCGGACGATCTGATCATCATCGACCCGTCCGATCCCTGCCCTGTGGGTTTCAACCCCTTCGCTTTCAAGGAATACAAAAATCCTGAGCTTATCGCGGACGCGGTGCTTGCTACCATGCGCCAGATATTTTCGGAGAATTGGGGGATTACCACTCAAGATGTCCTGAGCGGAGCCTTACACTATGCAAAAAGAGCGCCGCGATGGGCGCTCTCAGTAGTGTTAGCCGATTGATTTTTCCTACTCCGCTTTCAATGCAGCTTCCTCGGTACAGTAATATCCGTCCCTTTATCAAGCTCCGAATACGAAAATCCGCCTGTTGTCCATACAGAGCCGTCCTCCTTTAGTATACGAGCGCCAGAACCTCCTAGAGAGCAATATTTCACATCACTCATGATTTGCCTCGGAAGGCTGCGGATGTACCATTTATCAGGGAATGCCGGGTTTTCTACATAATCTTCGGGGATAACATAGTCAACTTCGCCTATGCCTAGCTGATTGTACTTATTGTCGCCCCACGCCCATAGTGTACCGTCCTCTTTGATCGCCATGCTGCTCCAATCATTCGCGGCGATGAATTTCACGTTCTCCATGACTTGTAGAGGTTTTGTATGGTAGTCGTGCGGCGACAAATAGTGTACAACTCTTTCTTTGTGTTTGGAGACATCGGCGCTGTCGAAGCCGAGCTGCCAATAAAGGTTATCGCCCCACGCCCACAGCGTGCCGTCTTTTTTCAGCGCCATGCTATGAGCGGCTCCGGCTGCCACCATTGCGACATCTGTCATAATCATTTTGGGTGAGTCGCTGCTCAACGTATTCCCGATACCTAGTTCGCCAAAAGGATTTATGCCCCATGTCCACAAAGTGCCGTCTTCTCTTAGCACAACGTAATGAAATGCGCCTATCGCTACAGACTCCACTCGTGACATTAGTCTTTTGGGCTTTGTGTGTTCTTTTCCGCCCATATCGAAATCTTGACCTTTGTCATACAGCTCTCCCCAACCCCATAGACTGCCGTCCGTTGTAATTGCCATTGACGCATCTCCTAGCGCATAACACTTGCGGACGTTACTCATAATTCTGAATGGTTCCGCGTAGTAGGTTCCGTCATCCTCTCGTTTTCCATTTCCCAATTGTCCGGAGTTGTTTGCTCCCCAGCCCAACAGGCTGCCGTCGGGTAGCACTGCCAAATAATGATCATAGCCAACTGCTGCGTCTTTTACGTCTTTTAGTTTTAATCTGGGAGAAACGAACTCAAAATCGTCAGTTTCGTCTCGCCAAACGCTTCCAAACTCCCATAGGCTCCCGTCTTCTTTTATCTCCATAGAAAGCCCCGATTCTGCAATTATCTTTACCCTGCTTTCACGCGCATGGGCGGGTACAGCGGTTAATACACTTACTAAAAGCAATGTAACAATTAACAAATATCTTTTCATCTTCTTCTCCGTTCTTTACCAAGCATTGGTTTTATAAATCCAATGGTTATTATATATGTTCCTATCCGGATCAGTTGTCTGGCGCACACTCGCTCTTCGTACTCCTCTGGTGTCTCCCCTTTGCGTTGATGTTAATACCATATAAGCTGTGGTTACGTTTGAGTCATACTCCAAATATCCGGGTATTACTGTAGTATCTCTATTCGGATATTTATATCTAGTCCTCGAAAAATCATCCTCCTCGCCTCCGGGAGTATGCGTATGTATGGTCGCCACAGCCGTAGCCCCCGGTATGTAAAAGTCGTACCGCGGATCAATCGGCGCACTCCAAGGATTTATTGTTCCATCATCCATTTTGACGAGGTATTCCCTCTCCGGCATACTCGAATAAACTACGTTTTCAATAGTATAGAGATTACCTACTTGTGTTTTCCACTCAGCAATTACGCCACCATATTCTTGGCCTTCACGATCCCTATATGCATTCTCCACTCTATCGTTTATTGTTGCCGACGCATATTGCTGTCCAAAAGCAATAGCTGCTGCATCAGCACTGGTATACGCTGTACGTATTTCGCCATTCACGCTGATATGATAGACGGGGCCGCTTGTTACGCCGCCAATTGTGACGGAAGATAAACGATATACAGCCACGTAATTTGGCGATACGCTGCTGGAGCTCAAATTGTAATTAGCGCGAGTCGAAGAACTTGAACCCGAACCGCCATAACTCGCCATCTGACCCATCGACGTCCCAAAATCATACTTAGTACCCGTCGACAAATCCACAGTATACTTCGGAGAGCCGTTTTCGTACATAGTAGCAGTGCCGCGCGCCATCCCGCTAGGATCAATGAAATCAACCGGCTCGTTCGCACAATAGGCATACCAATTCGTTCCGTCGCCCGCCGGGTCTTCGCTAAGGAACCTTCCATACTCCGGCCGATAATTCCTAGCCCGAAGGTATATAGCTTTAAGCTCCGGATCGTAGTATTCGCAACAATACCTGAAAGGGTTGTTGTCGCGTATGTCAAGGTTCAGTTCGTTGCCGAAGAGGTAACTTTGGATTTCAATGGTGCTGATACGAGACGAGCCCTCTAAAGACGAAGATGCACCTATTGCAATAACCAATCAAGAACCTGTTTCCCAAAGATATTGCACCTGCCCGTCCGATTTTCGTATGACAATCGCGTTGTACCCTGCATATGGGACATTTACTTGCATAGGAGGCAGCATTGTTATTATCATCCATAATTCGTTTTCAACGTCTTCATACAGAAGATACGGAGGTATAGAAACGACATACGCTCCTTCATACTCGTTGAAATTGTAATCGTTATCGCTATGGAACGCTGTAAATAGTGCATCAATGAGTATGACCGCATCGTGCTTTGTACGGATTATATTCTCTTCAGTTGCAATCTTCGTCATAGTTTTAATTTTGCTTTGGCTAAATTTGTTCATGTAGGTTTTATAATTTGCGCTACCGCAATTCCGATACGAAACCTCGCTCGTGGGTGCCACAATAACACTTTTCGGCTCCGAAAACTCTGGATTGGGCTTTTTCGAGTTTATCAATACAGGATCAAACACCGTACCGCCGAGCCACTCCCAAGAGTTTTTATCTTCTCTCCAAATAGAGCCAACCGCGTTGCCTCGTTGTTGTATAAGAAGTGGCTCTGCAATCTGCGGCTCTTCGGGGTGGCGCATCAGCCCATTTTTGCGCGTAGTCCATATGGCCAAAACACGAGCGTCTGTCTGCTGGATGACAACATGATCCTCTACAGGAACATCTGTGGACTCATCGATCGTCTCAAAACCTCCCTCTCTCGATATGATCCATGCTTTATTCTTTTTATCTTCCCAAAGGTTTAGGGGAGAGGCGTTCGCCGCCTCTTCCCCTTCACTCCTGCCAAACATGGACGATAAGATAGCATCCGCAACCAACGCCGCGCGCTCGGCTGTTTTAATAACATCCGTATTTTTAAGTCTTTGTGTAAAATACCTCTCTTGGCCTAGCGCCACTTCCGAAGAAGTAAATATGTTTGACTTTCCTACATACAAGTAAGAAACCGTCCTCTGCGGAATGCTGAGAATCGGAGAATCTTCTTGTGTCAGATGTGCATTCTCGGAAACATCAGCAGCGAGCGCGTTCCATTGCAAACATTCGCTAACGAGCAAAACTGCCGCGATTGCAAGAAATCTTTTTATCACACTTTTAGCTTTCATGTAATGGCACCTCCATCGTAATAATGGTGTTCGTTCCTCCTCTATTTATACCTGCTGCGCCATCCTTCGACAGTAAGCGAACCCTTCTCAATACGCTCTGCATAACGCATTGGAATGAACTCCGTATACCAAGGTAATTGGCTGTCAGGCGACCATACAGGATAGTCCTCAGAACCAGATACACTCGGCAATCCCGTTGCCTCTATTGATATTGCCTTTTTCCTATCCGTATCTGTCTGCACACCTCTTGGATCATATTTGAATAATAGCCCGTTAGGAACCGAGGCGTAATAAGGTATTCCCGCTAATTCCGATGCTTTTGTATCGCTTGGGTCAAGTGTATCCCAATTCGTTGATAGACTGTTAGCCCTCCAAGAACTAAGATTCCCATGCGAATGAATATACGCGACATGTGATCCGAACGAGGGATCTGGAGCTATAGGGTGAGCCGATTTTGCTTTTCCCCACGTCTGAGACTGTGCAAATAAGAATAAACCAGCGCTATCCCTATAAATATTCGCAGCATATTCTACTTTAGCATCTTGGGATATTCTGTTAAAGAGCATTCCCCAAGCTGTAGCAGCATCTTTTTCGCTGCCAAACCTCAAGTCATTTACGTTATAGGCGCTACCATTCACCGTTGTTTGATAAATTGTCCCGCTTGGTACACCACCGATGCTCCACGAAGACAAACGATATAACGCTGAGTTCTTTAGAGATTCAGGAGCTATCGTATTGGAATTGCTTGAGCTTAAATTATATCTCGCTCCGCCGCTTGAGCCGCCACTACTGGACATCTGTCCCAGCGACGTCCCGAGTGCATAGCGATTCCCCGTCGATAAATCAACCGTATATTTGGGAGACCCGTTTTCGTACATCGTTGCAGTTCCTGCAGCCAGCCCATTTGGATCGACGAACCCTACTGGGTCATTGCTACAGTAAGCATACCAATTCAGCCCATCCCCCGCAGGGTCTTCCGTTAAGAACCGCCCGTATTCAGGCCGATAATTCCTAGCCCGAAGGTAAATAGCTTTAAGCTCCGGGTCGTAGTATTCGCAACAATACCTGAAAGGGTTGTTGTCGCGCATGTCAAGGTTCTTCTCGTTCCCAAAGGCATCGTAATCATAGGATTTAAGGATGTTACCCCATTGATCGATTCTATGAACGACATCACCGTGCGCATTGAACAAATAGTATTGCCTCTTGCCGTCCTGCTCGCGCGCAATAAGCCCCATTCCTCGAATGTACCGCGCGCTCGTTCTCGCCTTCTCCGGCGCAGGCGAACCCTCGTTCGCGTTTAAAACAGCCTCCAAAACAATTTGACTCCCATCCCAAACGTGGTATGTGAGATGCTCATCGACCTTCTTCCCGAACCGCAAGCCGTTGGGCTTGTAGCGGTACGCGCATTCTTTCTTATTCGCAAATGCAGAAATCAATTTATTATATCCATCATACTCCATGATAGTAAGCGAATCAATATCCTCATGGAAACTTACTCTTCCGTATCCGCGTTTCCCAGTTCCAATAGGCGAACTGCGCTCCCAAATGCGCCGGACTTGGTTGCCATTTCGGTCGTATAGATAATGCTGTATTTCAACGATGCATTGGTTGCCGTCCGTAAAGAGCGCGGCGGCATTCGCCGGAGGAATCATCGTCGGAATCGTCTTCGTATCGCGCAAAAGATGATCGCCGAGGTCGTATTCATACGTCGTGACATACGGCTCCGCACCCGTAGCCGTTAGCTTCACGCGGTTACCGCGCAAATCGTAGTCGTATACATGGCGATAACCCGCCTGTAGGGGCGAACTGTGTTCGCCCGTGACCCCAAAGACCTCTTCCTTTACCAACCGCCCAAGCCGGTCATACGTATATTCTGTGCGCTTGCCGGTATGGTCGGTTTTCTCAACGAGGCTGCCATCTAATGCGTAGGTATAACCGTAGGAGGAAACCACCTTCGCGCCGATCTTATTCTGCACGCTCGTCACGCGGTTCGCGAGGTTATACGCATACGTCGTCACGGTGTTGTTCGGATACGTAACGCTCGTGCGGTTGCCGTTGTCGTCGTATGTGTACGTCGCGGCAACACGCCCTTTTTCCTTCACCTGCGTCAAGCGCCCCAGCACATCGTAGACGTAGCTTGTTTCGATCTCCGTCACGTCGTTTTTTCTAACGCGAAAACCCGCGCGCAGCCCGTCCCAATCGTAGGCGTAATCCTTGAAAACCTCGCCAAGCTCAAGCTCCACTTCGGCTTCCGTAATTACCCTGCCCAGCTCATCATATTGAAATAGCGCGACGAAGTTGAGATTCTCCGTCTGCCAAACCTTCCCGTTCCGGGCATATTGCGTCGCGGTGTAGCCGATTTTCTTATTCTCGCTTGACATGATCGTCTCGGAAACGGGGCGGTCGAGCGAATCGTAAACATATTCCGTAACGGCGCTGTTCCGGTCGGTCTTATTAAGCAACAGCCCCGTCGCGCCATATTCGTAGCTCTCCGAAAATCCCAGAGGATCGGTCATGCTCGCCATGCCGAAGTGACCGTAGGTATAGCGCGTAACAGCAGCGCCCTCAAACGCGCCGAGCGCGGCCATGCCCGTATACACCTCGGTTTTGCGCCCCGCTATGTCATAGGCGATGTGGGTACATACATTTCCCTTGTCGCCATGTCCAATCGTATCGGTCAGCCAATTGCGCTCATTGTATACGAAATCCGTCTGCCGCCAAGAAACCGCCTCTCCGGGCTTATTGCGCTGCGTCTTTTTGGAAATGACGTTGCCAGCCGCGTCATAGTAATGTTTCGACATCGAGCGGGCGTCGCCCTCTATCGGCACGCTCTTCGTCAGCAAACGATTCACGGCGTCATACGTGAACGCAGCCGTGTTGCCCATGCGATCCGTAACGGCGATTTTGTTCCCGAAGGCGTCGTATTCAACGCTGGTATATTTGTCTTCGGCGTTATAGCTTCTTATAACGCGCCCCGCGAAATCATACGTCCATTTGCCCGTAAAGCCCAAGCCCTTCGAAGCGTCCAGCGCCGTGACGAACGTGAGTCTGTTGCCCAGCTTGTCATACGTGGAAACATCCTTGCGCTCCGCGCCGCCGATTACGTAGCCCTGCTGTACACTTCTGCCAAGCTGATCTTTATAGTCTGAGGTCAGGATATTCGGACACACCGCGTCGCCGTACACCGTCTTGCGTGTTCTGAAATACTTGCTTTCCGCCGCATTATCGTACTCATAGGCCGTCAGAAGGTTCGCACCGCTGCCGGTCGTCTGTTTTTGAAGCGGGCGATTGAACTTATCGTATGTAACCGCTGTGGTATTCTTTATGCCGCCGCTGCCGTCGTATCGGTTGGCTTGGATAGGCCGGTCGAGCGCGTCGTATGTGTACGCGGCGAGTAAAACGTCCGGGTCGAGCAGATACGTCCGCGCCGTTTGTCCGAGGCTTGTAAACTCCACCCGGCTCCTGTACCCGCTTTCATCGGTGGACGTAACGCGGTTATTCGCGTCGTCGTAGACGACCTGACGAATGGCTCCGTTGGGGAAGGTCTCCTGCGTCAGCCGCCCAAGCGCGTCGTAAATGAACGATGTGATATTCCCGTTCGCGTCCTTCGCTCTGATAGCGCGCCCATACCAGTCGTAGACGGTCTCCGTGCGTAGCGTCCCGCCCGAATATCCCGGCGTAGAAACTGTATACGCACCGTCCGCGTTCTTCACGCCCGAAATGTATGTAGCCGTCGGCAGCGGGCTATAGATGCTCGCATACTGGAAGCGCGTATTGCGATACGCCGCGCCGTCGTATACGCGCTCTTCGGTTACGTTGTTATTTCCGTCATAGACGTATTCTTTTTTATGCTTGAGTACGTCATTCTCAGATATGGACAGTAGCTTTACGGCCTTATTATCCGAGCGGAGCGTGTAAGCTTCTTTCAGCGTCGTGTCGGCATCCCGCTTATACGTCTTCTGCGTGAGCAGTGAATACGCGCTGTTGTACTCCAGATTCGTCGTTTGATTATTGTCTGGATTATCGCTGTAGCTCTCGACGATCTGCGTAACATTGCCTTTTTGTCCGGCGGTGCCGCCGTCGTAAATCATCGCCGTGGTTTTCTGCACAAACGTCCCGCTCTGCTGTCCGTAGGTCTTAACCGTTTCGCTTGTCGGCAGCTTATCGGTGTTATACGCTATCGTTTTCTCCGAAACTGCCAAGCCGTCGTGCTTTAAAACCTCGCCGGTCATAAGGCGCTTATCGTTGAACAAGCATTCCCGGCGCGTGTAGGCGCTCCCGCTCTCCGTCAGATGCGTATCCGCGTATGAGATCGCGAAATAGGGCGTATGGTTGGTGTTCGTCCAAGAACTGTTCAGCGAAAACGAATACTTGACGATGTTCTTGGGCATATTGTCATTTTCCAAGTCCTTGCGCGACGCGAGGCAATAATAGTCCTTGTACGCAGGGCTTGGAATCTGCGCCGTAGCCTTCGTGAACGCGTAAACGCTCTTTGCACCCGTAGGATACGTGACGGTATTAAGCAAATAATAATTAACCGTCGCGGCGGTAACGGCGGGGGAAAGTAGCTGAAGCTGCGCTGCGCTGGTCGTATATGCGAAGCTGGTTACGCGCCCGATGGGGTCTTGTGCGCTCATGAGCTTCTTGTCCTGCACGGTGTAGACGCACTGTTTCGCCGTCTCGCCCGCAGGCGTCCACGCAAGTGTGCAACTCCCCGACGTTCCGGCCTTCGTGTACGTCACGACGCGTCCAAACGTATCGGTAATCTGAATGACGCTGGCCGATGGATACGCGAAAGTGACTCTGTTCCCGAAGCGGTCGTCGATGGCGATCAGCCTGCTGGTCTGGCTGTCAGAGGCATTGATCGTCTGAAAATATTCCTTCCGCCCGTTTTTATATGTGAGCGTATAGTGGTATGGAAGATGAAGCGTACCGCTTACTTGCGCCAGTGCCAAATCCGTAAGCGTATGATCCTTCAGCGAAAGCGTGTTCCCATTCCGTTCGATTGCGAACGAGCGCCCGTCCGATAGGTGCAGCGTGTCGTTGTACGTGATGCCTGACACCCGTGCGCTCTGCGAAACCGATTCTATGGACGATAGCAGAAAACGCCAGCCGTAGCCCAAGCCATACATGTTCCAAAAATGATCGTTGGCACGCGCCGTATTCGCTCTTGAGCCGGCGTTGCCTACAACCTCGCTGTCGTTCGCGTTCGCTGAATCATATTGCCGCGCGATTACCAGATCGTGTCCGTTTTTCCCCGGAAGCGTTAAATCGACAAATGTAAGCTGCAAATTGCCGTTATTCATGACTACGGTTTCATTCATGTTTCGCGAAAATAAAAACGGAGCGTCGAATTGAGATTCGGCGTTATATGGGATCGGGTCTTCCTCTTCCTCCTCGCCGCCGCCGGATGACGACAGCATTTTTATTTGCTTGGCACCGGATTCTTTTTCCGCATCGTCAGGTTGTTCGTCAAAATCGCTCTGTGGCTCCGTTGGAATGGCGGGGTCTTCCACCGGTTCGCTCGACGTATCGTCCGAGGCGGTGAGGTCGTTGGTGAGCGAGTCTGTGTTCGTCGTTGTTTCGGGCGCTGTATCCGAGGCAATATCGCCGTTCTGGAGATCGATATTGCTGGTTACATTGTTTTCGCTAAAGTTGTTCATTTCCTTTTCTCCTTCTGAAGTTTTAATTATTGAAAGTAAAAGCGTTTATTCAAGAAAGTGTGTACCATACCCGGACAGGCGTATCGCCGTCCCGCAAAGCTTCAAAGCGTATGTATGAAATCAAGTCCGGCCTTATAATTCCGTCCTGCTCCGTGCGGCGATGGGTAGAATCATCCGCGCGTGACTGATAAGCGTCACAGAACATGAGCTTGAGAATATCCGGATCATGCTTAAAGTTCAGGGCGAGGCTATTCAATCCCGGATGGAGCGCCGAGGGTAACAACCTCGTATTAATGCCTTCGAGCTTAAAATAATATTGTTTCCCTTTGCTGACCGTCAGTATCGTTGTCGCGCTCGGTTCAGGCCGGGCAATGGCGTCGCTGCCAGCGGGTGAAACAGTGACTACTATGTTGCCCTTCCGCTCAATACGCTTGTTAAGGCTGCGGATTTTATTGGTTATATCCCAAATCATGTCTTCCAGCAATTCGCATTCGTCGCCGGAACCCATCATCATTGGTATGTCTATGTCCGCCGCTTGATTGACGTCGACGGTCATTCTGTTTGTATGTTCCATTTCAAACTCCTTTTGCCGACCAACAGGAAACCGGCTACGAAAGCCGGATGCCCGTTTTGCCGTTCCGCAGCGCTTCAAACTGAAAGCACGTTATGATGCTCGCCCATTCCTTGCCGTCTATCTCGCGGTTAAACGTGAAATGGACTTCACCGTTTAGGTGTGAGCGAATATCGATTAGCGTACCGGGGACAAGTCCTGCCGATACCGCCTTTTCAAGCGTTTGGGCGGCGAAGTCCGTCAGCGTAAGCATGGCGGGGTTATACCTGATCTTCATGATGATGCGCTGGTTATTCATGAGCGGCCCCGCTTGGAACCTCCGTATTTCCGTACATTCGAGCGCAAAACGATATCGCTCCCCCGTGCAGGCGATGAAGCTAACTTCTTCATCCCGCTCTAAAATGGGAATAACTTTAACAGGCGTGTGAGTAAAAAAGGTGGTCTCCCCAAATGCGTTCTGCCCCTTAATACGGTAGCTCGCCGTTTTCACGCCAAGCTGGACTACGTCAGTAAAGGATACGTGCGGATTGGCATCCGCTGCGTTCTCCATCTCGCCCCATGACTGATTCCGCTTCGCCATATCCGCCCACGAGGATTGCGTCGCTTCATGATCCGCCCACGACATGCCTCTGGACAAAAACGAACTGGAATCCGCCCAGCTTAAATCCATCGCTTCAAATTCGCCCCACGACTTTCCGGCGGAATCCTTATCGCGCCAATCCTGTCCTTGCGCCGGAGAGGGAACGAGAGCGCCGGGGCCTTCATAGATCGTAAAATCGGCAGACGCGTTTTGTGAATCCGCCCAGCTTTGGTTCTTCGCCGCCATGTCCGCCCATGATTCGTCCCGAGAGTGGATGTTTTCCCAACTTGAGCCGGTTGCAGGCGCGTTAAAGTCCTCGTTCCAGCGCCTTTCAAGCACATAGGCTGTCGCGCCGGTCATCACGCGCCAGAAAACGACGGCATCTTCGCCTTCATGCAGGGCAGGGACATGCAGGCAAGCGGGCGTGATGGTCAGCAGATCGGATTCAATCGGCTCCGATACGCCGTTAGCATCGTATGCGCTTACCCTGTACGCCGCCTTTTCCAGACCCTGTTGTAAATGTTTAAGGAAGTCGTTGTATATAACGATTCCATTCTGAATTGTGAAGTCGCTTTTTGGGCCTTGCGCGATAACGAGGTTTGTCGGCTCCGCCTCTCGCTCCGCCCACGTCTTGTCTTCATTGTGTATATCGCCCCAGCTTTTTTCAGCAGAGTTGATATTCTCCCAGCTTGGGCCAACAGCGGGCGTGCTGAAATCCTCATTGTAACGCCGCTCCACGATATAGCCCACCGCTCCCGGCACGTCCGGCCATGAGAGCGCGACTATCCCGCCCTCGTCAGGCTGGGTAATTTGCAGGCTTGTCGGTTGTGTCGCCATTGCTCATGTTCCTCCTGTTGTAATTGCATTTCATATTTCTACTCGCTTTCTATAATAAATAAGTTGTTACGCGCCCGTACTGCTGAATATCAGCGCGAGTACCGCTCCGACGAGCGCCGCCGCAATCGAGTTGACGATTGTTTGCACCATCCCGTCGATGCGCTTTTTCGGTGCCGCCGCGTTTTCTGCTTCTCTGGCTTCGAGCTTCTTCAGGCGATCCTCAATATGATCCAAGATAGTGAGGACGCGGGCTTGATTAGCCGCCAGAGTAGCCAAGTCACCGGTGTTTTTCTCGATAGCTTTGCGGCTTTGGGACAGGTTTTCCGAAACCTGTCCGTGCCGCAGTTCGCATTCTCGCCTATCTATGTACTCATCTGGCATATCATCCCCCCTTCGCTCCAATCGGCGTTTATTTCGGTTGGCAGTCGCAATCTACCTAACTAAACCGATTGACAGACGCGCAGTGTCATTGTAGAATTAAGTATAGTCTCGTAATCTCAAATAGTCAATGATTAATCTTATGATGTATAGGTTTGTTACAATTGGCTAAAAGGAGCGTAATATGCTGAACTACGACCGAATCGCGACGCTGTGCAAACTCAAAGGCTGGAGCAAAGCCGCTATGCTGCGGCGTATCGGGTTAAGTCCCAGCGCGATCAATGATTGGCGATTGGGTAAGGCTTCGCCCGCAAAGCACATCACCAAACTCGTCGAGGTCTTGGGAACGACCGAAGCGTATCTGCGCGGCGAAGACGATAATCCGTTTCCGATCCCACAAGAGGCCATATCTTTAGGTTCGCGAATACCCGTTCCCGTACTCGGCGAGGTAATGGCTGGCCCCAACATGTATGCGGAGCAGCGATTTGAAGGTTATGAGTACGCCGACGAAGCCGACCCGCAGCGGCATTACTACCTTCGTGTCAAGGGTGACAGCATGGAGCCGGATTTCAGAGCCGGGGATTTCTTGTTGGTGGATAAAGAAGGGGAGATTCTAAACGGAGACATCGCCGTAGTTATAGTGGATAGCGAAGAAGGCACCGTGAAAATCGTACATTATCAGGGCGACGTGGTTGTGCTTACATCGATCAATCCTTCGTATCCGCCGAGAATTTGCTCTCTCAAGGATATTTTCTTTTGCGGGAAGGTTGTGGAATTGAAGCGGAAACTGCGTTAACGATGGTTTGGGCTATTGAATGCGGTTCGGGTCATTTGCACCAATCCTTCCAATCGTGTACACGGCATTGAAGCCCGAAGGCGTATCGTGTATAATATTGGTGCGGTCGGAAGGATTGTATCAAAGGTGACGTGCAGACACAGAAGAAGACGTCACCTTTGATACAATTTCAGAGGGCGGGAATACCCCTAGTTATAGGGGTATTTTTGTATTTATTGGCTCGGAGAGTATTTGAAAT
>QMCD01000822.1_pt1 | contig 21291 bp, 16 predicted proteins | sample 1821841 | NCBI WGS metagenome assembly QMCD01 (sample SAMN01991225, study PRJNA193472) | Termite gut metagenome, whole genome shotgun sequencing project. | isolation source: worker | host: Macrotermes natalensis
CTAATAAACTTCATTGGAAACTGAATGAAAAGGAAGGTTTGTGGGTTGCATTAGAGGGAGATTATATAGAAGATATGATTCCTTCCCCGGAAGAATGGTTCCCTCGCGGCTTCTCTGTTCCTGTAGATGTGATAATGACTAAGGAGTAAGCAAACACTCTGAGCTTTTGTTGCATATGGGAAGATATTCATGGTAAAGGTAGCTCATTCGGCTACCTTTACTTCATAATTCAGAAATATATGAAATGAATTTATGTGCTTTTAACTTTTATACCTTCGCTTCGCCCAACCTTAAATAATCCTAAAAAACCACCCACTCCCTTTCCCATTAAAAACATTCCCCCTTACTTTGCCGCCGGAAAAGGGGGTGCTATAAGATAGCTGAGATTATACCCAATGAACCTGATACGGTTAGTACCGTCGAAGGGAATTTTCTTTCTATATTCTACTATTCGTTTTATACTGCCGTCCCCTTTCTGCAAGTAGAACCCTTAAAATCAGACATCAAATGTTTGACGTACAATTCATTACCCATTTCACGCCATCCATCTCATACCTGGAATCCGCACGCATTGCCCTCCGGGGAGGCTGCCGCTGGATACAGCTACGGATGAAGGACGCCCCCGAAGATGAACTCGAAGACACAGCCCTACGCGTGCAACACCTCTGCCGCCAATACCACAACGCGACCTTCATCATTGACGACCACGTAGACCTCGCAAAACAAATTGGCGCCCACGGCGTCCATTTAGGAAAACTGGACATGCCCATAAAAGCAGCAAGGGAAAGACTGGGACACGGCTTCATCATCGGCGCAACCGCCAACACCTTTGATGACATCAGCCAACACGCCGCCCACGGCGCCAACTATATCGGCTGCGGTCCCTTCCGCTTCACTACTACCAAACAAAGGCTATCGCCCATACTGGGAACGGACGGTTACCGCGCCATCCTCACGCGGATGCAGCAGGAAGGACTGTCAATCCCCATTGTCGCCATCGGCGGAATCACCCGCGAGGACATCCCTGAGCTGAAAGCATTGGGACTGAGCGGAATAGCCCTGAGCGGCGGCATCCTGAAAGCCGAAAATCCGGTACGCGAAATGGAAACAATCATACGACTGACCCAATAGCAATCAAACAACCGGCTTAACAGTAATCAAACAGCTGCCTCAATAGTAACCAAACTGACCCAATAGCAATTAATCAGTAAAATCATGGAAGATAAAACAAAAATCACTTATCCCAACTCCGAGAAAGTCTACATGCCGGGCACGCTCTTCCCCCACCTGAAAGTAGGTATGAGAAAAGTGAACCTCACGCCCACCGTAATGGTGGACAACGGACAGGACGTTGTCACAGAAAACGCCCCTGTGTACATCTACGACACGAGCGGCGCATACAGCGACCCCAACCGTCAGGTAGATTTAAAGAAAGGTCTGCCCCGCCTCCGCGAACCCTGGATACAGGAACGTGAAGTAGAGCGACTGACGGAAATCACCTCCGAATACGGCAAGATGCGCCTCGAAGACCAGACCCTCGACTCCCTCCGCTTCGACCACATCACCCTGCCCTACCGCGCCAAAGCCGGCCGGCAGATTACACAAATGTACTACGCCCGCCAAGGCATCATCACCCCGGAAATGGAGTACGTTGCCATCCGCGAAAACATGAACTGCCGGGAACTGGGCATATCGACTCACATCACGCCCGAGTTTGTGCGCGATGAAATAGCCGCAGGACGCGCCGCACTGCCTGCTAACATCAACCACCCCGAAGCTGAGCCTATGATTATCGGTTCCAGGTTCCTTGTAAAGATAAACACCAACATCGGCAACTCGGCAACTTCTTCCACCATTGAAGAGGAAGTGGAAAAGGCCGTCTGGAGTTGCAAGTGGGGCGGAGACACGTTGATGGACTTGTCCACAGGAGCCAACATCCACGAAACACGGGAATGGATAATCCGCAACTGCCCCGTTCCGGTGGGCACAGTTCCCATGTATCAGGCTATGGAGAAGGTGCATGGCAAGGCAGAGGAGCTTACCTGGGAGTTGTTCCGCGACACACTGATAGAGCAGTGCGAGCAGGGAGTAGACTACTTCACCATCCACTGCGGCATCCGCCTGAAGAACATACATTACGCCAACAATCGCCTCTGCGGCATGGTGAGCCGTGGCGGAAGCATCATTTCCCAATGGTGCAAGATGCATCAGAAGGAGAGTTTCCTGTATGAACATTTCGACGACATCTGCGATATATGCGCACAGTACGACGTAGCCCTCTCATTGGGCGACGGTCTGCGCCCGGGCGCCATCCGCGACGCCAACGACCGTGCACAGTTTGCCGAACTCGACACAATGGGCGAACTCGTACAGCGTGCCTGGGCAAAGAACGTGCAGGCGTTCATCGAAGGCCCGGGACATGTGCCGATGCATAAAATCAAGGAGAACATGGAACGCCAGATAGAGAAGTGCCACGGTGCGCCCTTCTATACCCTCGGCCCGCTGGTAACGGACATCGCACCGGGGTACGACCACATCACGAGCGCCATCGGAGCGGCACAAATCGGTTGGTACGGTACGGCGATGCTTTGCTACGTAACGCCGAAAGAGCATCTCGCCCTGCCGCAAAAAGAAGATGTACGCGTAGGAGTAGTCACGTACAAGATTGCCGCACATGCTGCCGACCTTGCCAAAGGTCACCCGGGTGCACAGGTTCGCGACGATGCCCTAAGCAAGGCCCGTTACGAATTCCGCTGGAAAGACCAGTTCAACCTGAGTCTCGACCCCGAACGCGCACTCCAATATTATAAGGAGGCCAATCATCTCGACGGGAAGTACTGTACCATGTGCGGCCCCAACTTCTGCGCCATGCGCATCAGTCAGCGGTTGAGGAATTGCGAGTATGATGCGGAGACAGAGAACGGAGATAAGTGAATGTTCATAGATTGTATCCGTTATGCTGAGGGGCGCTATCAAAGTATAAACTAATTATGAACACTTACTTATGAGTACTAATAGAGAAATAACTTTTTAAACTTATTACATTATGATTGAAACCAAAGTATCCAAAGGTATCATCAGTACCTATTTCGAGAAATTAGAGAGAAACCTCGATTTGGACGTTGCCATCGTAGGTGGTGGTCCGTCGGGCATAGTAGCTGCATACTATCTGGCAAAAGCCGGATTGAAAGTAGCTCAATTCGACCGTAAGCTTGCTCCCGGCGGTGGCATGTGGGGCGGCGCCATGATGTTCAACCAGATTGTCATTCAGGAAGAAGCCATCGACATTGTAAGGGAATTCAATATCAACCACCAGAAGTACGAAGACGGTCTGTACGTTATGGACTCTGTAGAAAGCACTTCCGCCCTGCTTTACCAGGCTGTTCATGCGGGCGCCACTATCTTCAACTGCTATTCCGTGGAAGATGTCATCTTTAAAAACAACACCGTGAACGGCATCGTAGTAAACTGGACTCCCGTACTGCGCCAAGGCATGCACGTAGACCCGTTGAACATTCTCGCCAAAATAGTAATAGACGGTACAGGACACGATAGCGAAATTGCCGCCACCGTAGCCCGCAAGAATGGTATCCGCCTGGCCACAGAAACAGGTGGCGTAATCGGCGAACGCTCAATGGACGTCGTTGCCGGAGAGGACGAGGTAGTGAACGGAACCAAAGAAATCTACCCTGGATTGTACGTTTGCGGCATGGCTGCATCTGCTGTTTCGGGCACTCCGCGCATGGGGCCTATCTTCGGGGGCATGTTGATGTCAGGTAAGAAGGTTGCTGATGAGATTATTGCGAGGTTGAAGAAGTAGATAGTCATGTACCGTTATTCGGCATAATGATATTTTGGAAGAATGTGTCAGAAGCACCACTTCTATAAAAACACCCCTGTTGTAATATACTACAGCAGGGGTATTCCGGTAAAATGAGCCATGTCAGGCATACATAGTTTCACCACTACACCTATTTATATTCATTATAAATGCCATACAACGTATCGGGAAATCCCCATCCGCAATCCTCTACCGACTTAAGCATCTTCTCTATTCGTTCACTGAACTGTTCCATGTATCCTGATTGCGCAATCAGCGCCATTGCCTTATTGAAATTGGTTTCCATAGTGGTGTAATATTGCTCCCACATATCGCCGTACAGGTTTGTCATTTCGCATCCCGTTTCAATGTAGTAAAGCATAAGGTCTGCGAGACAGGCTGGATGTGGCTTCAATTTCTTGAAGTCTGATATCGCCTTCCGACAGACACTGAAGCGGGTTTTAGGTTCTCCGCGCTTGGGGAAAAACTCGTCACGGATGACTTTCTTGTATCCTTCCAGTTTCCCGTCCTCGTTGGGATTTAAGAAGAATTCCAGATATTCTTTGGCCTCCTTACGAGCATCGTAAAGTTCCAGTACTACTTCAATGATTTGCTCCTTACTCAGTGAGGAGAGTTGCTTCTTTAATTGTGCTTTAGACATAATAATAGTGTATTTCAGATATCAATAATTAAGTTCTAAACACCGAGAAAAGGACTTACTTGTAACTTTTCCAGATATCAATGTGTATCTGCAAATTGGCTTTGCATTTCTCATCCGATGACATGGATGATAGACTGTAGCTTCTCAAAATAGGAAAGAAGCATTTCTGCATCATCCCATGTGTGGTAGCGATTCCAGATATCGCCCAATAAAGCTGCTCCGCCAAATCCAAGGGATTTTATCTCTGCAAGGTTCGTTGCACTGATTCCTCCCAGTGCAACGACCTTCTTATTTATAATACCCGCAGCCTGCGCCTGTCGCAAAGCCTCCTGCGAATAACCCGAACGATATCCCTGCTTTGAAATGCTGTCGTAAACCGGACTCATCAGTACATAGTCGAAACCTGATACAGTAGTTTGTACTTCTTCCAGACTATGGCAGGCACGGCTGAGTAATCCCTGATAACCTTCGGGCGCTGCCGGATGGCGTGCATTCAGATGGATACCTCCTAAAGAGAAATCATCTTTTAAGGAAAAGAAATCGTGAATCACAATCCGGCTTCTGTACTCGGCGGGTATCTCTTGTAGAAGGTTGGAGACTTGATGAATACCGGCATCGGGTTTTCGTACGTGAAGCAAATGCAGACCTGCCTTAAAGAGCCGGGTAATGATACGTGCTTCGTCAGGAAGAAAATCCGGTGATGTAATGACGATAAGTTTCATGATTCTATCTCTCAATTTGATTTGCAGATTGAGGAAAATGCTGATTTGTTGATTGAGAGAAGTGCTGATTTATTGATTGAGGGAAGTGCCACAAAGGCCCGTTCCCCTGCCCTATATGCAAATCCTTTCCGGCTTCGATGGCTTGAGAGACATATTCTTTTGCCCGCGCCACCGCTTCATACAGAGATAATCCTTGTGCCAGATAAGTAGCGATAGCAGATGAAAGAGTACACCCCGTGCCATGCAGGTTTTCAGAGTCGATGCGCCTGCCATACAAAAGATGAACTTCCTTGCCGTCATGAAGCACATCACACATATCATTACCCGCCAAGTGTCCTCCTTTAATAAGGAACGCACACCGATATGTTTCATACAGCAGACATGCAGCCTGCTTCATATCATCAATAGTACGAACAGGTTGTTGCAACAGGATTTCCGCCTCATGCAAATTGGGCGTCACAAGAGTTACCTCCGGAAACAGTTTCGTGCAAATAGCTTCCACAGCTTCATCTGCCATTAGTCTGCGTCCGCCGGTAGATGCCATCACAGGGTCAAATACGATTTGCCGGAGAGAATACAGGTGCAACACACGGGCTATCTCATCTATAATCTCCAGACTTCCGGTCATTCCTATCTTGACCGCATCCGGTTGCAGGTCTTCTATCACAGCCGCCATCTGCCGCCCCACCAACGCTGCCGGCATATAGTGAACATCCTGTACCCCTAATGTATTCTGCACTGTAACCGCCGTTAACGCTGCCGCCGCGTATCCACCCAATGCCGATATGGTTTTGACGTCCGCCTGTATGCCTGCTCCTCCGGAACTATCAGATCCGGCAATGGAGAACACAATCACTTTCTTATTCATGCCACTGCTGCTTATGCAGAAGGTTATACTTTTATATTATACTTTCATGATCAGCTTTCATGTTCAGCTTTGCCACACTCTGCGTTATGCTACTCTCCCATGCCGCTTCTATCAGGCGGATAACGTCTATCACACCACGAGCATCGCTCTGCAAAGGTTCTCCCTGGCGAATGTGCCGGTAGACATTCTCGTAGAAAGCAGTATAATTGCCGGGAAGTGTAGGATAAGGCTCACGTCTTACGATGCCATCCTTTTCCGTATGCAGCATTCCCCACCGGGCTTCATCCTCTTCACCCCAATGCGGAGTGTCGGGCAGCAGACCTTTCGTCAAATCCTCTTCCTGCGGGTCAAGACCATATTTGACGTAAGAGCCTTCCGTTCCGTGAAGCACAAAGCGCGGTTCATTCTCACACATCAGGTAACTGGCTTTCAGGGTTATCTTAACTTTCGGTGCCTTTGCCGGTTTCAGCAAGTGGATAACGAAATAATCATCTACCTTGCCACCTGTACGCAGTGTGGCGATATCGGCAAACAGCGCTTCGGGCATACCAAACAATTGCACAGCCTGGTCTATGAGGTGAGCGCCCAGATTATAAGTCAGTCCGCCGCCGCTTTTCCCGGTTTCTTTCCAGGTGTCCGGCTTGATGAAGTTGCGGTAACGGGGAAAGGTAGATTCAAATTCCACCAAGCGTCCCAGCAATCCTTTGTTTATGATTTCTTTCACTGTAAGAAAGTCACAGTCCCACCTACGGTTCTGATACACGCTTAACGCAAGTCCTTTCTCTGCGGCAAGGGCCACAAGTTCCTCACCGTCTTCTACGGTCGTAGTGAAAGGCTTTTCTACAATAACATGCTTGCCGGCTTCGAGGGCACGACAGGCATATTCATAATGAGAACTGTCCGGTGTATTCACAATGACTAACTCCAACCCGTCCACATCCAGTAATTCATCAAAACTGCGCACAACACGGGATTGCGGATACTTCTCCCGCGACAGGTTATTACTTCGTTCAGTGATAGCGGTCAGTTCAAAATGAGGATTGGTGGAGATAAAGGGAGCGTGAAACACTTGCCCCGACATTCCGAAGGCTGCCAATCCGGTTTTTATCTGATTCATATTGATTCTTTGCTTACAAGTAAGTATTCTGCTACAATTATCATATATAGGTGAGAAGGATATGCGGATGACTAAGTATTTTTAATTATTCCGTCACCAACGGACGTTTGCGCCAATCATCCTTCACATAACTATCAGGAAATACGGTACTATTGACAATCTTACCGCCTTTCAAGCGTATCCAGGTGGAAAAAGTGCGTTCTCCTTCTTTCAACACAATGACACGGGCGCCATTCAGAAGATGATTGTACTCCGTATTGCCGCCTGTGAAACGACCGTAAGCCAACACAATACCATTCCACATCACAGAATAGTCATTATCATGGTCGTGACCTACAAAAACACCCATTACGTCACCGGCTTCTTTCATGGCGGTAAACATGCCAGTATTAACCGCAGGAGCACATGCTTTCTCCATACGCGTACCGTGTAGAATGGTGTTTTCATTGGAGGCCGCTTCATTGTATTCCGGCAAAGGAATGTGGAAGAAAACAAGAGCAGGCAAAGGTTTTCCGCCATTCTTTGCGGTATAATCCGCACTTTGCCGGCGATACCAGTTCACTTGGTCGAACGTTAACCAGCCATATCCTTTTACATCCGGAAGTTTGGAATAAGAGTGAGAGTCGAGACAATAGAGCACGGCGGCGTCTTTCTTGCCATCCGAGGATTTCAGTGGAAGAATATAATCGGGAGAGTCAACTGCTCCACGGTCGGGTTGGATATTATAGGATACGGAGCGGACAACATCATAGAGTTCAGCACGAGTCTTTCCATGTTCGTCATCATGATTACCGAAAGTTACTACAAACGGGATATTGCGGGAAGAAGCACAGTCAAGTACTGTACGCATTGCCACATCGGCAGGAGCAGAATAAACCAGATCGCCTGTAAAAACCACCAAATCGGGATGTTCGGCATCAAGAACCTCCTTGATACGGCTCAGGGCAGCTTCCGAAGCCGGGTTATTATACTTGAAATGTATATCCGTGAACTGAACGATTTTAAATTCTCCGTTTGCATTAAACTTTAAAGGAATGACTTGCGCGTAGCCGGACAGAGTAATCAGGAAAGCCAGACATAGAGTTAGAGTTAAAGAGATTTTCTTCATGAGGATTATTGTTTTATATGGTTATTCTTTCAGTATCAACACTGTTGCATAAGCTGAAATACCTTCTTCACGGCCGGTAAAGCCAAGTTTTTCTGTAGTGGTGGCCTTGATGGAGATATCGTCTTCGTCCACTCCCATCACTTCGGACAGAGTCTGTTGCATGGCGGGAATATAAGGTTTCAGCTTAGGACGTTCTGCACAGACGGTTGCGTCGATATTTCCTACGAAGTAATCTTTCGTTGCAATCAGTTCCATAGTTTTCTTTAATAATATCTTGCTGTCGATATTCTTGAACTCGCCTGCCGTATCGGGGAAGTGATAGCCGATATCGCGCATGTTGGCAGCCCCCAGCAGGGCGTCACAAATGGCATGAATTAGCACATCGGCATCCGAATGTCCAAGTAGCCCCTTTTCATGTTCCAGGCGAATACCGCCTAACCAGAGTTCGCGTCCTTCCACTAATTGATGAACATCAAAACCAAAACCTACACGTATTATCATATCGTTTTCCTTATTTTTAATTGAATGAATGCGTTACACCTCTTCGCACCTTATCATCTCCCATCCACGGAACTGCAATAACAGGAGGTGTATATGGGTGCCTTCAGCCAGACGTCGTGCTACCTTATCGGCACTATATTGCAACAGTTGTTGGCGTCCTTCTTTGGCTTGTATTTCAAGTTCCTTGTCGGTGGCTGTGCGGGCGGCATATTTCAGTTCCAGTATGTAGCTGTGGCTCACATCGGGATAGCGTTGTTTGTCGGGTAAAAGGAAAAAGTCGCAATAGCCGTAGTTCATTTCCAGTTCCGGCTTCATCAGGTAGTAGGAGGCGAGAGAAAGGTAGGCTTTCAAGAAACCTTGCAGGTTGCGTTCGCCTTCTATGGTGTCGCGCACGGCGGAGTTTTCATGGTAAGTCTGGGCAATGAGTTCAAAGCAGGGCTTCCATTGTCCGTCGTAGGCAAGGTTGGCCAACATGACGTTCAAGTAGTGTAAATCAATGGAACTATATTTCTGATAATATTCACGCAGGAAGCCAAAATATTGTTCGCGGACGCAGTTGTTGGGAATACACATTTTGGTCATGTCTCCCCGGGTGCCGCACATGGTGAGCAGCCCGTAATAGTATAGCAGGCTGCGGAAGTTATCTATGTCCGTTATCCGCTCTGCGGGGAAAGAGGTGCGCAGGTCTATGAGTATTTCGCCCCTGACGGCTATTTCTTCGATGGTGGTCATGCGGTTGTTGCTTTGTGCTGTGTCACGGTCTATCCGCGCTAACATTTTAAGTTTGCTGTAATCTGTGCGGATATTCTTGTCTACCATTTCTTCGGGAGCAGAATGTTTCTGTATTTGATAATTAAGATAGTAAAGGGTCATATCGCAATTGAAGACTCTGTCATCATTCAGGCTTTTCCGGGCAAAGCAATAGTTATTGTACCACGGCTTCATTTCCGCAATCATGGCTTCGATGTTCTCTGTCAGCATACCGTGCTGCCGGTAATAATGGAACATCTCTCGCACTTCTGTTTCACTGAAGCCCATCATGGCATTGAATGCTTCGTCAGTCGAAATATTCCAGTCTATATTGTACCCGCTGGATAAGTCATCGAGTGTGATGGGGCTGACGCCCATCATGAAGATGCGGTCGAACATCCCCTTGAATTGCTTGAAGTATTCACGGTAGAAGCCGCTGGCGTGGGTGAGGTCATGGAACATCTCGTGTCCGTGCTCACTAAGGATGGTGTTCGTAAAGTTGTCGTACTCGTCGACAATAAGGAAGAGCGGATAGCCCAGGCGCTTGGCGGTGGCTTCCAGCCAGTGCAGCTTATCGGCAGCTTGAGAGCGGTGCAGCAGTTCTTCCATGCCTTCGTTCTGATAATAAGAGGCATAGCGGCGCATAAAGTCGGTGAGTTGGATGTTGCAGTAGTCGTTGAAGTTCTCTTTTAGCGACCCGTTGCCGAGGTTGGCTTTGGAGAAGTCGAAATACAATACCTGGTATCCGTTGCGTTGGTCGGTGGGGTTGCTACCTATCCACAGGTCGCCGAAGTATTTGTCGAAGCTGTCTTGCTGGGATATGTCGTAGTAGGTGCGCATCATGCTCAGGAATACGCTTTTACCGAAACGGCGCGGGCGGATCAGGAAGAGATAGCTGGGCATCTCTTCGATGAGCGGCAGGTACATGGTTTTATCTACAAAATAGAAATTGCCATCCCTCATCCGGTTGAAGTCGGATATTCCGTAAGGTATTTTTTTTGCCTGAACCATAACAATGCACTTTTTACTGATATACTCTTTACTTGTATATCGGCAAAGATAATAAATTTACTCCAATGTAGTATACAATAAGGATTTGTTCCTAATATATAAAGGTATAGAAAAAGCCTGCCCCTCTTTTATCTTCTGCGGCTTCCGAATAACTCCTTAATTCCATCCAAATCGAAACCTAACGTAAAGCGAAGAGTTTGGTCGAGCGGATTACTCTGAGCCGTAGACACCAGATAAGCAGCATCCAATGAGATAACATTCATCTTGAAGCCCGCACCAAAAGAGAAGTACTTGCGGTTTCCCTTATTCTCGTGTTCCCAATGATAACCGCCACGGAGAGAGAACTGTTCGTTATAAGTGTACTCCAAACCTAACGACCACTGTATTTCCTGCAACTCTTCCTTGAAACCACCTGGCGCATCACTGAAGGACTTGAAGATACCGCTAATGGGAGATATATCATTATAATCACGTTCCAACCGCACTTCGTATTCTTCCTGTGACTCGTCTTCGCCACGGATAGGACGGGTGGGAACCATATACTTATTGGCATCAAAGCTGATTCCAATGGTATTATAGTTATCTACCGGAAACTTCAAAGAAGCTCCCAAACGCAGATTGGTAGGAAGAAACTGGCTGGTATTACCACTATCATACGAAATCTTTGTACCGATATTGGAAGCATTCAATCCGAAAGAGAGCATGGATTCGCGTTGGGCAAGTATGATGTAATTAGTGTAATAGAACGCAATATCGGCGGCAAAAGCAGAACCGGGAGAAACTTCTTCATCTTCCCTGTAAGCTAAGTCCGAGTAAATATACCGTAATGCCACAGCAGCAGAGAAATGTTCGGAAAGCATGCGGGAGTAAGCCACGTCTACCGCCATTTCATAGGGCTTGATGCTATATCCCTGACTATATTCATCCTGATTAATCGGAACCTCACCCAAGGAGAAATAGCGCAAAGAACCGCTGACAGCCTGATAATCTCCTATACGATAATATCCTGCAAGATAACCCAGGTCAATATCATTCACCAATTTACGCAACCAGGGGGTATAAGAAACAGAGAAGCCTGCACGCCCAATGGTAAACGGATATTTCGCCGGATTCCAGTACTGGGAGTTTATATCCGGATCGGTAGCCGCACCTACGTCGCCCATACCGCCACCGCGGGAGTCGGGAGCGATACCCAGAGAGTTTACACCGGTATTGACCGGATTAAACTGGTTCTTGTCCTGTGCAAACAGGGTTACGGACAAGAAAGCTATAATTGAGAACAAGACAGGCTTTTTCATGCAATATTGTTTTATAGAACTAAAGTCTCTGCAATTAACTTATATAAATAAGATTTAGGCGACGAGAATAGATACGCGGACTACACGGATTAAGCGGACGAACGCGGAGTATCTCTATTCCCCTCCTCCTGGGAGGAGGGGTGCCCGCAGGGCGGGGTGGTAGGTGAAAGAAGAGTTCCTTAGAATTATGATTAATAGGTATTTATTTTACCTACCACCTCCCCCTACGGGTACTCCTCCTCCCAGGAGGAGGAGAATAGAGATACTCTTGTTAATCATTCACAGCCCTAAATCACCATTAAAAAGAATCCGCGTTCATCCGCTTAATCCGTGTAGTCCGCGTATCCATTTTCACCGCCTAAATTATCATTTATATAAGGTAACTGTAGCAAGATACTTATATCAGAGTAAACTGAAAACAAGTTCGTTTATTGTGGAAGGATGATGATTTTTTGTGATTTCACACTTTCGCTACTACCATCGGAAACTATGGAAGCCCGGTACAGATAAATGCCCGGCGCCAACCGTTGTCCGCTATTGCTGCATAAATCCCATTCTACATAGTATGACTGCCCTTCCGACATGCCTTGCTCCAGATACGTCCACATTTCCCTGCCGGTAAAGTCGTACACCGACATGCGGACAGTCAGCTCAGAACCGGGACGATTATGAGAAAGAACAAAAGTAGTGCTCTCCCTGGCGGGGCTTTCCGTACAGCGAACAGAGAACAGTCCGGCACTTAACCCCCTGACAACCTCAAACTCCAAAGTTTCCACCGACGAATGATTCAATAAATCCCAGGCACGGAACGACAACGTATGTTTACCTTCGGTAAGGGCAGGTATGGAGAAGCGTACAGTTCCCCGGGTGTAGTCTCCCGATACCGGGATATAATAATCATTCAGGGTATACGTCTGCGATGCGCTACCGTCAATAGTCAACGAAAGGTCGTGCCCGATACCGCTGCCTATCGTATTTATACCGTCGGTATCTTCAAGTTCCGCCACAACAAGAGGAGTGCTGTTGGTTTGACCGCCCGGCTGGAAGTCCGGCGTATTCAGGTATAACGTAATCTTAGGTCCTAAAGAGTCAGCCCGGGATATGTCATTATCTGTGCCGCCCACCAGGAAACGGTCAAAATAGCCGCCTGCCTCATTCAAACGGGTATCCAAAGCATAGACGCTCAATAACCCGTCCTTGTCTGAGTAGTTGATATCCAACGGAACAGGGAAAGTAAACTCGAACCGTCCCTGACGGACAGAGTCACTACCCGAGAAAAGCACATTGCTACGCTCCGCATAAGTAAAAGCTCCCTCGTCCGGATTATCAAGAGTCGTAGTTTGTACTTTACTATCAAGAACCGTAGGATGTACCGTACCTGTAAAGTCTTCCGCCGGATTGCCTTCGGGAGTCAGGATACGTCCTTTGACCGTGATTCTGCTACCCGCCTTCACTTGCGGATAAACATCATCTTCTTCCGCCACCTTTACACCGGCAAATTCATCTATCCGCACCTGATAATCGGGATAAGCCAGAGTTAGTGCAGGGTCGCCGATAAGGCTGAAGTTCAGTTTATTCCTGTCGTTGGAAAGAGCCTCGTCGCACTTGGACAACCTCATAATATCCCCCAAACGCAGGCGCTTACCTTCGGGGCGGGAAAAGATATGCCGCAGAAAGGCTTGGTTCAAGGCAGAATTCTGTGCGGCATACACCACACGGGAAGTAGTGAGCAATGCAATAGCTCCACCCTTCGCATTCAAAAAGGCTTGCTCGCCGGCAGAGGTTTGTATATCATCGAAACGAGTGAAGTCACAAGTAGCCGTTATCCATAAAGGCAGACGCGGTGAGGTCATACGGGCAATATCTCCCGTAGTCAGAAGGTTTTCCGCCGCCCAGGCTGATGTACTTCCATGACCGGTATAGTTCACCACCAGCATTCCACGGTCGAACATTTGCGACAAACGTTTCGTCACATCCGGATAAGCATATCCGGTAGCGGAAGATTCCCGGCGATAGGCATCGGCATACACACGGTTTACAAGCAGCGAAGGATAATGTTGTTCCGTATAACTTGCCAGTACCTCAGCTTGGGAGGCATGGAGGTTATTATCCCCGTCATCCGCCACATAGCATACCGTATGCTTCCACGCCCCCGCCTGTTTGTTCTCCATATAAGCAATGGTTTTATCAACGGCAGCTTTTGCCTCTGCAGCCGTACGAACGGGGAAACGTCCGATACCAATGTCCAGCATGGCGGCAGTCAGGTCATCTCCTTCTTCATCGTCCAGAAAGCCGAAGTAATCATCTGTTATGTAGGATTCAGTCTCCAGAAGGGAACTTACCGACTGATAAGAAAGCAGATAATTCCCGGGGCGGTCATTCTTCCAGGAAGAAGTCAGCATACGGTTATCATAACTGCAATCTCCGAAGAAGAGCAGGTATTTGGGACGTTCCGCTTCATTCCTGAAACGGTCATACAGCATTTTCATCAGACGGCGATAAGCCGTTGCATCAGGTGTTCCGGAGGAGAACTCATTGTATATCAGGGGGGCGACAACAACCGTCACGGATAAACCGTCTTTTTCGCGATGCGCCTGCGCCAAGCGTTCGGCTTGTGTCATCAAGTCTGTCCGGTCAGGAACTATGATAATCATATCCGTTGCTCCCATCGCATGCAAATCCTGATTGGGGACAGAACCAACAGCCTCCACTGTATCGAAGCCAGTTGCACCGGCATCGGGAGTAACAGCGACAAACTCACGCAATTCTCCCGCCGGAATAGTAAATGTGAAAGTACCATCCATGAAGCGTCCGTCCATTCTGCAGATGTCCGACGGAGTAGTGACATCCCACACTATAGTAGAAGCCACTGCTCCGGAAAGAACGAAAGTGGTTTCTTTCCCGATAGAAGCCAAAGAACGGAAGGTGAGATAAGGAGCGGTCAGCATAAGCGCCCGGGTATAATTTAAAGCGATATAATCCAGACGTCCCGTTGTACCCGAAGGGCGGTCATGAGTAATAGTTACGACGGTATTTTCCGACTTCGTTCCTTTCCAGGCGGTATGAATAGTAGCAGAAGTGGCTTTGGTATAATACTGACTGCCGGATGAAATAGAGAGCAATCCGGCTGTTCTTTGCAGTTCTCCGTTCACTGCCGCGGAGTAAGAAGTGGATGTTTCAACGGAGCGGGCAGCGAATACGGTAGTCAGCCATCCGGAACCTTCAGGTACTATGCCCGGTAAGGTAAGGGTGTAGCTTCTTGTGTCTCCGGCAACGTAATCATAACCTTCATAAAGCTCCCTTCCGGTATTTCCCCAACTGTACGCATCCTCTTCATGGAGAGTATATGCATCAAACGTAGTCAGCCGGTTGGCAACTGTCTGCTCCAAAGAAGGAATGACTTCAACTTCCTTTTCCGGAATATCTTCCCGGTCGGTCAGAAAATAATATCCTGCGTCAGAATAGAAATTACGCTCCCGCACAAAACAGGAGTTACCGGAGTCCGGCTTCCAGGAGATTGTTCCACGGGCATAGAACAGTAGTCCATCCGGCAAACGAAGCAATTGTACCTCCGGTAAGTCAGCGGCAGGATGTTCACTAAAACGTTGGGATAGCAAATAACCGCCATAACCGAATACCCGTACTTTCTCCGGTTGTGCAAATCCCATCTTCCTCAGTTCCGCATTCGTTATCTTAAAGACACCTGTATTCTTAACACGCACTTGCATCCAAGTACCGGATGCGAGAAGCGAATTTGTACAGGCGGCATCTGTAGGAATGGCATTAACATTAGCAGCAGAAGAATAGGAAGAAGCATTAGCAACAGAGGAAGAAGAAGCAACACCACGGGTACTTGCCCGCTCTACTGCCGTTTCTTTAGGCAAGACTTTTACGGATAGCTTGAAAGAGTTCAGCCGTTGATAACTCCCGTCACGGAAAACCACGGGAAGAAGATGCACGGAAAGAAATCCGCGATGCGCAGAGACTTTAATAGATGAGTGAACCTGAGGAGACTCACCTATTATATTAAGGTCACCTATTATATTAAGGTAAAAAGCACAATCGTCCGGCAACTGTCGCAGACTGTCCAGCCGTGTTTCCAAAGCCAACGTCTCACTCTCTGTCAATCGTTGGTATTCCGGAAACTCTATTTCAGCCTGATAAATGAATGAACGGTAGTTATCGCCCAACGGAAGTTCCCGGGTCACTACGGGGAGCGTTTGCACAGGAGGAAGTTCCTGCCAGTTCAGCGTAATGAATTCCTGCGCCGAAACCGGAAGAAATGAAACAATTAAAATGCAAAGCAACCAGCAACGTTTGATAGACATATAGTATAAATTGACTCAACGTATATAAAAGTCGAGCAACCTATCTTCTCCGAGGTATCCTTGCAAATGCTGTCCTATATGTACCGGCCCTACACCGGCGGGAGTTCCCGTAAACAACAGGTCGCCTATTTTCAGCGTCATGAAGCGACTGACATAAGATATGATCTCATCTACTTTGAAAAGCATATCCGAAGTATTTCCGTGCTGCACCTCCTGCCCGTCTATTTCCAGGCGGAAATCCAGTTGTTGCACATCCCCGCCTGCCAGCGCCAAAGGTATGAATGTACCTACGGCTGCCGAGTTGTCGAACCCTTTGCAGAGTTCCCAGGGATTGCCAGCCTCACGGAACCTGCGCTGCAAATCACGCGCTGTAAAGTCAATGCCTACCGTCACCGAATCGTAATAGCGGTGTGCAAACCGTGGTGCAATATTCTTCCCCAAACGGTTGATTTGTACCACTACCTCGGTTTCATAATGAACCTCATTCGAGAAATCGGGAATAAAGAAAGGTTTTCCGTCTTTCAATATCGCCGAATCGGGTTTCATGAAGATAACCGGCTCTTTATTCACTAACGTATGCCCCAGCTCTTTATTGTGCTGCGCATAGTTCATTCCAACAGCAATTATCTTCATTATTTGATTTCGTTAAAATTCAGGCGATTGAACATCACCGCCAAGTGAGCGTATAAAGACGTGTTTTGAACTACAATATGTTCCGGCACCCGTATACGGAACGGGGTAAAGTTCCATACAGCCTTTATGCCTCCTTCTATCATTGTGTCCGTAATGTGCTGGGCTATTTCGATAGGTACGGTCAGCACACCGATATTCACGCCATATTCGCACATCTTCTGTTCAAAATCCGCCGGATGGAAGATTGGAATCCCGTTCAATGCAGTACCGACCAGCTCCGGATTGATATCGAATGCCGCCACTATCTCCAGTCCAAAGTGTTTCAAACCGGAATCGCGCAACAAAGCTCCTCCTAAACTGCCCACTCCGAACAGGAATGCTTTATGCATGTCGGTAAATCCCAGAAAGTCTTCCAGCACGGCTATCAACGTATCGACTTCATAGCCCACACGCGTACGTCCGGAGATATTTACATAGGATAAATCCTTCGCTATCTGGGAAGCATCTATATTGATTTCTTTGGATATTTGCGTAGAAGAGACATACCGCTCACCCCGCTGCTTAAGTAGCTTAACATTAGACAAATACCAAGGCAACCTGCGCAAAGTAGGCTCCGGCACTTTCATGTTATCCTTATGTTGAATCGCATGGCTTGCAGTCATTGTTCCATTCTTTTAGATTAGAGATTGACAAAAATACGTTTTTTTCCGAAAAACAATAGCCATGACAGAATACTGTTAACATTATTTCTATAAAGTGTTACTCGCCCCTGAACTGAGAGAGCGGTAAACTGACGGAAACTCCTACCGATCGGTACTTCAAACAATCAAAACCTACAAAGACTCCAATCCGCGCCACATCGGAAAGCCCGGCTGAATACCCCAGCTCCGTGTAAGGATGCTGTTTGTACGCAACTACAGAACGGATATGGAGCGATTCATCAAAAAACTTCTTTGACAGGAAAGGAAGCAGCTTCAGCAACAGGCGCGGTGTGTACCAGGATACATTCGCTTGCGCCCAACGCGTATTAGCGGACAGGGCATAATTATGCGGAAGGCTGAATCCCGTATCGAAAGAACGCTCCGTAACCCTGGTATGAGTGGATGCAAAATGTTTGAAGTCGGGGAATTGCAAGTTCTTCGCATTCCGGAACGAACCGGCATTTACAGTCCAGACGAAGCGATTGAACATCCCGAACTCAATCTCCTGCTTTGCAGAGAATTGTAGCAGATGGTACGAGGTGAGATACCGCTTTCCATCTACGGGAAAGGCTCTGTCGTACTTCAAAGTAAAAGTAGGATAACGGGAATCTTCATACACCTTCCTGCCTCGCGAGATATGATAATAATGTGCCGGCGTATACTCCAGCGCAAAGGATGCCTTCAATATATCATTCTCGGGCATCTTCCGGAAATCCTTATTCTCCGGCAGGTTCGGTTCGGCATCTCGCTTAAACCAGCTACGGCTGACGTGATTATCCAGCATCTTCCTGCGCTGCCAGGAAAGGGAAGACGAGAACAGCAATCCATTGGCGGGTTCTATCGAATGGGCAATCGTAAGATAAGTATTCTCGTAGAACTTCACATGGTTATGGCCAAACAGAGAACTGGATACTGCATTAACCAAACGGGATTCTCCGCTTTCCGCATTGTAATCAGCCGACAAGACACCGCCGGAAAGAGAAAGGTGTCCCCGGTTGCGGGGAGCATAATCCAGTGTCAACTCTCCCTGTCCTACCCATTCTTTGCGGGCAATAGTATAATAGAATGAAGGTACAAAACGAAGTGTGGAAGCCTGGGATAACTTAATACCGGTTTTGAGCTTAACGCCCAGCCAAAAGCCGTCAACGAAGTTATATTCGGGAATACAGGAAGAAAGCCCCGGCAAGGTCAACCACGCTTTCTTATTGGAAGTGGTGAAAGTCTTTCCCAACATAATCCTGTTTATTATTTCATCGCCCGCTTTCTTTTTACGAAGCTTTTTGCTGTCCAAAGAGTCCTTCGGAAGTTTCTTCCCTTGTTCCACATCAAAACCTGGCAGCTTTTCTTCTTTATATTGATAGCTCTGCAACTCTTCCAAGCGCAACGGAACGCTACGTACAGTAGTCCAGTAAAGAGAATCTCTTTTTCCGGCAAGCGAATCCACTTCTGTATCCCGGCGTCCTATCCCCGGGGTGGGACGTTCATATTTACGTTTCTGGGGACGCGCCGCTGCTGTTGCTTTCGCCGTTACCTTCGCCGGTTCATCCGCTGCTAACTTCGGCGGTTCATTCGTTGTCGCCTTTGCCGGTTCTTTCGTTGTCGCCTTTGACTGTTCTTTTGTTTCCGTCTCAGGCAGAATCCCGGTTTTAACCTCTGCATAATGCACAGCGGCGAGATAGGATGCTTCCGCTTTAAAACCCATCAAGCTAAAGGAGCTTGACATGGTTGTAGAAACCGGCAGGAAAACAGTGGGCTGAACTTCCTTACAGGTAACCTTAATCTTTGCTTTCAAGCCTCCGCCATGGACGCTGACATCGGCAGCAGATACGCACCACAGGTCTTCTACAATAAACAAATCCCCTTCCAGCAAGCGAGGGTCTTCCCTCTTGGGAATTACCCGTATCTTATTAATCATTTGCCCGGCTTCCACAAAGCAGGCGTCAAGCCGGAAGCGGTAATAGGAAAAGGCTTTCTTGTTTAAAGGGGATATCTTACCGAAAAGTTCGGGAGTGTAAAGGTTGACGGTGGTTATCCCCATTTCTATCTGCACTTCGTCAGGAAAGGAGTTCTTATAAGCTATCACCCGGCTATTCCAGGTATTAGGGGCAGTGAAGGTCACGGCTTGTTGTTCTTCCAGTACAAACAGTTTTCCGAGCCATTTCTTAGATGCATCCCTTACTTCTTTTGATACTTTCAGAACAGCCGGAATAGATGTCCCTTTTCCTGTTCCTTTCAGATAAGTACCTGCCTTGAAGCCTTTTACCTGATTTCGATAATACGAAGCGCGCGCTATTGCCTGCCGCATCACGGCATAAGCGGGGTCTTCTTTACTCTTGGTGATGTTTACTTCCGGCAAGGAATAAATGCGTTCGGAAAGAATTATGTTCTTTTCATAATCCTGTTGTTGCATTCGGAAAGAAAACACTTGCGACATAAAACCCAAAGAAGACACCTCGCAAGTATATTCTCCGGCAGGCAGCTTCATAAGAAAACGTCCGTTTTCGTCCGTGGTAAGTCCCGACTTCATCTCCTTCAGGTAGAGTGCAGCATAAGGAACCGGATTACCTTTATCATCAGCAATGGTACCTTTGAAATTCTGCGCAAAAGATAAGACTATGATAGAATTAAGTATAACCAGACATATAACTCTCTTCATGCTTCTTGTTTTTGAAGTGAATTTAACCATGTTTCTCTGTATAGACGATTAAAGTTTAAAAAGATTGCAAAGTTACATACAATATATTACTTTTGGCACTATTAAATAGAAAGAATATGAAGAATAACGACTGGAAAGAGCGGTTGAATGTGGTTTATTCCACCAATCCTAATTATGACTATGAGGTGGACAATGATGAGGAACAGGTTACATTAGACCCTTCCCGGCAGAACTTGCGCGTGCAATTGGACCGCAAGAACCGCGGTGGCAAAGTAGTTACGCTTGTCACTGGGTTTGTTGGTACGGAAAACGATTTGAAAGAGTTAGGAAAGATTCTTAAATCTAAATGCGGTGTCGGAGGAAATGCCAAAGACGGGGAAATCATCGTACAGGGGGATTTCAAGCAGAAGGTGCTGGAACTGCTGAAGAAAGAGGGATATACGCGGACTAAAGCGGTCGGCTGATTCCGGATTGGCAAACACATCTTCCATCTATCTCCCACCCTGCATCATCCTGCACTGAACAGGCATATATCCTGCACCGAACAGGGCACGCTTTTAGCCTGAATTATTCATAGTGTAAGTACTTCGTAATAATTATTTATGCTATGAATGAGAATTTAACGGTGTAAATGATTAATAGTAGTATCTCTATTCTCCTCCTCCTGGGAGGAGGAGTACCCCGCAAGGGGGGAGGTGGTAGGTAAAACAAATACCTATTACTAAGGAATTCTTTTCACCTACCACCTCCCCCTACGGGTACTCCTCCTCCCGGGAGGAGGAGAATAGAGATACTCTTGCTAATCACCAAGAAGAGAAGAATCCGCGTTCATCCGCTTAACCCGTGTCGTCCGCGTACCCATTCTTCGCTAAATTCTCATTTATGACGAAACACTTATGAATAATGCAGGTTAGCTATTCATGCTTAGGAATTAAGGGGATTGTCATTTTGTCACTTTGTATTTTAAGTTGGCTGAGAATGCGTTATTTCCGCCCGAAGGCAAGGTTGGTTGGAAATATGCGAGTGAAAAGCAGTTAAGTATCAGGCTGATAGATAGATATCGAAATACGTACATTTATTCTGGAGCAAAATATCTCCTGAAAAGTCAGTTCGAAGG
>QMCD01000797.1_pt1 | contig 21290 bp, 14 predicted proteins | sample 1821841 | NCBI WGS metagenome assembly QMCD01 (sample SAMN01991225, study PRJNA193472) | Termite gut metagenome, whole genome shotgun sequencing project. | isolation source: worker | host: Macrotermes natalensis
CACACGAGAATTGAACGAAAAAGATAAGCGAATTTTTGTTGAAAAACCTTTGGCTTTGCTTTCAAAATCAGTTCCTTTACACGAAATAGATTGTGTTGTTTTTCCAAGATCGGAAAGGTCAAATTTGAATAATTTTCAGATACAAATTGTTGGAAAATATGTGGATGCGAGGGCTGTTTTTGTAGAAGTTGTGAAAAATGATGTGAAAAATATAAAGTTTGATTTTGATGGTTATTTTGAACGAAATCCCAAAGATACGCAAAAATTGGAGGATAATCAAAGAAAATCCATCGAAGAGATGATGGATAAAATCCACCATTCGGATTATTTCCATATCGGAAGTCAGAAAACGAAATATCGGAATTATTTCACGGATTATCTTGTTTTTCCGAAATCTTTGGAAAGATTGGTTGTTGCGAATAAAGTGCTGTTGGTGGACGATGTTGCAACCACCGGAGCAACCCTTGACTACTTGCTTAAAACGATTAAAACCATAAATCCGAAATCGGAAGTGCTTATTTATTCCATCATCGGAAAACTATAAATCGTGAGGGCGTAGCACCGTTAACCTTTTACCGTTCACCATTAACCATTACTTCACAATATTCTGATAATGATGCCACCGCATCAAAATATCACGGACAAAATCGTAGGTTTCTTCGCCTCGTGCGTAGCCGTTGCGAATAAGGGTGTCGCGTAATATCGAACGATCGGATTTTTTTAGCAATTCTACTTCAACACTCTCTAACCAAACGTTGGGATTTTTGCCGTTTTTTACGGCCAAACGGCGCGCATCGAGGATATGTCCGACCCCGACGTTGTACGAGGCTAAAATAAATGCCGTACGCTCCGATTTTGGAATTTCGGCAGGCAAGAGTTTATCAATAACTTGAAGGTATTTCACACCGGCCAAAATTTGCGCTTCCGGCGGAGATTCGAGCGTAATGCCGTATTTTTCAGCCACATCGGGCATAAGCTGCATCAAACCGATAGCGCCGGCCCAACTCACTTGATTGTTGAGGAAATGCGACTCCTGATAAATCAATGCGGCCAACAATCGCCAATCCCAATTCAAACGCTCGGCATATTTTTTAATGATATCATCATAAGGCGAAATCCGTCCCTTTTTCAAGGTTGAATAATCGCTGTGCAAATAACCATGACGAGGTTGAACATAATATTTATAATATAACTGAGTAAATGCTTTGGTTTGTGTTATGCTGTCAATCCAAGCATTTACTGCGATGTTCAGACTATCGGCATTGCACAAAAAACTCCAATTCAGATTTTGTTGCGGACAAATCGGATGTGAAAAACAAAAGGTTTCCTTTTGGGAGTTCGTTACCGTGATATTAGATGCGATGAGGTCAATCTGCCTGCTGCGGACATATTCGGGCGTAACCTCCGAATAACCTGCCGGAATAAGATGCAAATTTGTACCCAAATGTTCCGAAAACGCTTGCAACAATTCCAACTGAAACCCCATCGGATATCCTCGATAAAGAAAATAATCCATCGAATTATTTTGAATCAAAACCGAGAGTTGCTTTCGCTCACGAATGTTTTGCAACGAAACGTCTTTCTTTGCACAAGCGCAGACGACGACAGAGAGGCAAAGGGTTATTCCGATTTTGTAGATTGTACTCATAGATTATTAAGTTAAAAGTTAAGAACTAAGAACTAAGAGTGGCTGAGCCTTATTTTAAGTGTCGTATCCTTTGCTATGGGCGAAGCAACTCTTAGTTCTTCACTCTTAGTTCTTAACTTACTCTTCCGACATGTCCCTCAAAACCTTCCGGTAAGCCGAAAACACATTAGCCCTTGATAAAAATCCCACATATTTTCCGTTGTCTAAAACCACGATATTGTAATGTTCCGAAAGACGGAATTTTTTTGCCACACTTTCCATCGAATCATTGATTTGAATTTCGATTTCGGGACGGTGCATAATGTCTGTAATCCGCATTTGGTCATATAATTCGGGCTTAAACATGATGTTGCGAACTTCGTCCAAAAGTACCCGGCCTAAATAATAACCTTCCGAATCAACCACAGGAAACAAATTCCGTGTTGAATGTGTAATTGCGTTTACCACATCGCGCAACGTGCCGTTTTCCGGAAGGGTAACAAAATTGGTTTCAATCAAACTATGAATATCTAATTGCGACAAAGCTGCTTTATCCTTATGATGTGTGAGCAATTCGCCTTTCTCCGCAAGAGCCTGTGTATAAATAGAATGCGGCTGAAAATATTTATTGAATAAATACGCCAAAGTGGCTGTAATCATCAGCGGAACGAACAATTTATATCCTCCTGTAATTTCCGCTACTAAAAAAATGGCTGTTAACGGTGCATGCATGACACCGCCCATCATACCGGCCATTCCCGCAAGGGCAAAATTGGCCTCGGAAAGTTCCATACCAAAGGCCGTATTGAGTAATCGTGCCAGAAAAAATCCTGCCACACCGCCCATAAACAACGATGGCGCAAAAATTCCGCCTATACCGCCACTACCGGTGGTAAATACCATCGCAATGACCTTAAACACTAAAATTAAAATCAAAAACAACAGGAAAATCCACGCATGGTCCACGTAATTGTAAACCAAACTGTTGTTTGCCAACATATCGCCATTGCCTTTGATGATTTCCGTAAGAGATAAAAATCCTTCGCCGAAAAGCGGTGGAAAGAAAAAGATGAGCGCACTCACGATTAGTCCACCTACAACGGCTTTCGGCCAAATCCGTTTCCACTTTCGAAGTTGTCGTTCAATAAACAAATTCATTTTTGTAAAATAAACGGAAACAGCACCCGCCAACAGTCCTAAAATCATGTAATACGGAAAATTTCCCGGCATATAACCTTGTGCAATATCGAACGAAAAAATCACACTTTCTCCAAGAAGGAAAGCGGCCAAAAGTGCTGCGGTTACAGCAGAAACTAATAGCGGCAACAGCGAAGCCATCGTCAAATCCAACATCAACACTTCAAGAGTAAACGCCACACCTGCAATAGGCGCCTTAAAAATGCCTGCAACGGCGCCTGTTGCACCGCAACCAATCAGCAAAACCAATGAGCGATAATCCAATCGCATCAATTGTCCTAAATTTGAACCAATCGCCGAACCGGTCATTACTACCGGCGCTTCCAAGCCGACCGAACCGCCAAAGCCGACCGTAAGCGAAGACGCAATCATTGATGAATAGGTTTTACCTCGGCTCAAAAGGCCTTTTCCTACGGAAATACTACGCAAAACCTTGCTCACACCATGCCCGAGGTCGTCTTTTGCAATTTTTTTGACGTAAAAAACCGTCAGCACGATACCAATTAAAGGCAGGATTAAGTAAGCAAAATTCGTGTTATCATCGGTTACCCACGACCGGATAAACCGTTCGACCACATGCACCAAGTTTTTCAGCACAACGGCTGCTACGGCCGCCAAAATGCCGGTCATCACTGCCAAAATCAACAAAAAATTTTGTAGAGATAAATGGCGTTTGCGCCAAATGAGGAGAGATGTCAGGGTGCGGTGAAACATCGGAAAATTTTTACAAAAATCACAAAATTCTCTCAATCGCCGTGCGAATGCGTTGCACAGTTTCCTCTTTGCCGACGATTGCCATGATGTCGTTCAAATGCGGCCCCATGGCGGCTCCCCCAAGACAAAGCCGTAAACAGTTCATCACTTGTCCCATGTTGTAATTATTAGATTTGATGAACGTTGTAATCACTTCTTCTAAATGATTAGATGAAAAATCAGGTTCAAGGTTTAATATTTCGATAAGTTTTTCAAGAATGGCAGGTGTTTCCGGTGTCCAGCGTTTTTTCACAACCGTTTCATCGTAAGACGCCGGCGCTATGAAAAAGAAGTGGGATTGCGTCCAAATTTCGTGTGCAAAATTCACACGTTCTTTGACTAAATCGATGATTTTTTCTAATTTTTCGCGTTCATAGAAAGGCGTGGTCATTTTGGCTTGCATGAAAGGAATAAACAGATCTGTCAGTTCCTCGTTGGTTTTTTTCATTAAATATTGATGATTAAACCATGCGGCTTTTTGCACGTCAAATTTCGCGCCATGCTTACTTACACGGTCGAAAGAGAATTTTTCAACCAATTCGTCCAACGAAAATAATTCTTGTTCTGTGCCGTCGTTCCAGCCCAAAAGCGCCAAAATATTAATAACCGCTTCCGGAAAATAGCCCATTTCCCGGTAACCCGATGATATTTCAAGTGTTTTCGGATCCGTCCATTGTAATGGAAATACCGGAAAACCAAGTCTGTCGCCATCACGCTTGCTGAGTTTACCGTTGCCGTCAGGTTTCAGCAAAAGCGGCAAATGTGCGAATTTCGGCATGGTTTCTTCCCAACCCAAATAGCGATAGAGCAAAACGTGCAACGGTGCGGAAGGCAGCCATTCTTCGCCACGAATGACGTGTGTAATCTGCATTTTATGGTCGTCCACGATATTGGCCAAATGATATGTCGGCAAGCCGTCTGATGATTTCCAAAGCACTTTATCGTCCAAAAGGCTTGAATTAACAGAGACTTCGCCACGAATCAAATCATTCACCACAATAGTTTGATTGGGTTCAATTTTGATGCGAACCACAAACTGTTCGCCGCTATCCAAGCGGAACTTCACCTCATCAAGCGGCATCGTCAGCGAATTGCGCATGGATAGGCGAGTAGAGGAGTCGTATTGCGAACTTGGCGCTTTTTCGGATTCCAAACGGGTGCGCATGTCGGCTAATTCCTCAGGGGTATCAAAAGCATAGTACGCCAAATCTTTGGAAATAAGTTCGTCCACATACTTGCGATACAATTCTCTGCGTTCGGATTGCCGGTAAGGACCGTACTCACCGCCGACATGAACGCCTTCGTCAAATTTAATGCCGAGCCATTTGAAAGCATCCACAATATATTCTTCGGCGCCCGGAACAAATCGAGAACTGTCTGTATCTTCAATGCGAAGTAAAAATTGTCCGCCATGTTTTTTGGCAAAAAGATAGTTGTAAAGAGCAGTGCGCACACCACCGATATGCAAGGGTCCCGTAGGACTTGGAGCGAATCTGACACGAATCATATTAAAAATTGAGAATTGAGAATTGAAAATTGAGAATGTGGGTTATGATTATTTAGTCTTCGTTTATATATTGAAACGTTAATTGCGATACGAATGTTTGGTTTTCACACAAAAATTCTTTGTATTCCGCTATTTTTTCAAAGCCATAAGACTCAAAGAATTTAATGCTGTTGACATTGGTTTCCGACACATTGGCATACACCGAATGCACGTGTAATGTTTCAAACAAATATGCCAAAAATTGGTCGAGCGCCAACTTGCCAATGCCTTGTCCTTGGTATTCTTTGAGCAACATGATACCGATACCCGCATGCTTGTGAATCGGGTCAAAATCAAACATCTCGATAGTTCCGACAGGCTCCGTAATATTCAATGTAGAACTGTCGATTTTATGAATCATCAGTCGTAATTGACGCAGAGCAAACACATCTAAATTCAAAGTTTGTTTGATGTAGGTGTCTAATTTGTACTTGGACAGCGGTTCAATGGTGCCGCTAATGGTCCATATTTCCTGATTGTTTTCCCATTCCAACAACGTTGGAACGTCTAATGGCTCTAAGGCCTTTAAGGTTATTTCAATGGGTCGTTCCATGATATACTGTATTTATTAAAACTTGTAATTCTACGTTATAAAATGCTTGTTCTGAGCGAGCAAACGACACTTGCATTTCGCCGCCTTTTGTTCGTACAAAACAATGCGTTGTTTTCAAATTGTTTTGTGCATGGCTCAAAGCCGCGCCAATCGCACAAAGTCCGTTGGTGTATGTTTCTTCATCGGTTTGAAATTCGTAATGACGAATATCCAAATGCGAGTGATTAGGTTGATAAAATGTAATATTAGCCCCTTTCTGGAAACGCTTGCTATGAGAGAGTTCACGGCCTTTTTCAACAACATCTGCAAGGCCGACATCATCAATCGGAACCATGCAAAACGTTGCGCCAAGCTCCATCACGAAATTTTGAAACACTTTTTTTATCGTAACAGGTTCCAAAATTCGAATATTTACGAAAGACATGTTTTCGTGATTTGATGTAATTTCGCAACAAACAATTTGTCCGTTGATGTCAATATTCACCGACGAAGTTAAGAGTCCCATCTCTTTCGCAAAAACCGCTACACATGCGGCATCCACAGCATTTGGCAATGCTAAAATCCCGTTAAAATTATAGGCTTTAACTTCAATCAAAGTCTTAGAAACCTTGTCTATTCGCAGGATTCCCGAGGCACCAATACCGAATCTGCGTTCACAAAGTCGTGATAAATCCACACTTCGCAATTCGCTAAAAGCCCCGTCACAGTTATCCAAAAGGATAAAGTCACGACCCAAACATTGATATTTTTTAAACGACAGGTTCATAAAAAACGAACCACAAAGATACAAAAAATTTGTAAATACAAAAATTTTAATAAAAAAAACGCCGTCATTCCGCGCTTGACGCGGAATCCCCAAAACAATATTGATTATCACGAGATTGCGGTTCAAGCCCGCAATGACGGACAATAGCGCAACACCATTTACCGTTTACCCTTCACCGTTTACCATGCAGATTTGGAATCCGCACCAAACCAAACCTTATACGAAATCATCGGAATAAACGAAAACATCGAAATCTGATACAGTTTCACAGGGTTATATGCGTCATTCGAAATTTCGTGAATACCGCCATAAAAATCGTTGGCATAGTAGTAGAAATACGGATTCTTACGATTGTAAACATTATAAATACCGAATGTAACTTCTTTCCTACGATGCCGTCTTTTAGTATATGTTCTTTTTTTGAAAGCAATATCCATACGGTGATAATTCCGCATTCGCGCGCTGTTTTTATCGCCATAAATCAAAACTTCTTGCGGATTTCCCTCTCTGTCAAATACGCTGTAACGCCCGATAGCAGGCGTAAACGGCAATCCTGTTTGATACTGCCAAGTAGCACCGAAACTCCATTTTTTCGAGATTTGATACGAGAGATTGATTGCGAAATCGTGTGGCGAATTGAATTCAAAGGTGTAGGTCTTTCCGTTGTTAATTCCGTTGTATTGCCGTGTACTATTAGAATAGGTATAGCTTGCAAATCCCGTAAATCGGCCTTTGTTTTTTTTGAACATCAACTCGAAACCCTGCGCCACTCCTGTTCCTCCGGTAATAAGTTTTTCACGCCAATAAATATCGCCCATCGAATAACGGTAACCGTCCTTGTATGTGGTTAAATTTATGAGTTTTTTGTGATAAACACCCGCTTCAAATTCATATATTTTATCTGCGAATGCCGTCTGATAGCCAAATGTAAATTGATTGGAATAAGCCACCGGAATATCTTTTCCCGATGGAACATAAATCTCGTTTGCCATCAAACTGCCCACATTGTAGAGCATTTGCGCATTTTGGCTCATTCGTGTAGCGGTTAGATTCAAACTGTGATTTTTACCCAATCGTAAAGCCGCGATTAATCGTGGTTCTAACGAAAATTTTGTAAACCCCGATGTTGCATAAATCGCCCCATGCAAACCTCCTTCAATCTCTAAAATCCGTGCCGGACGTGATTTTGCAGAGATGTAAAGAGCAGACTCCATCGCATTGATAATCTCTCTAAAATCAGAAATCTGACTCGCCCCATGCGTTAACCCCATTGGTTTGAATCGCTGATAAGACGTCTTAAATCCGAAATCCAAATCCAAATCTTTTCGCAACGCATAACTTGCGTCCGAGCGCAATGAAAAATCCTGCACGGCCGACTGCAGTTTCTCTTCCTGATTGATCATCCATTCTTCTCTCGGTTCTGCATTGTATGTGAGTTTATACGTATTCTTCAAGCGATAACGTGTAAACGAGAGCGTATTTTTAAGCAGGATATTCGAGGGCAAGACGTGATTCCAATTCACCGATGCAAGCGTGTTTCCCCACGTATTACCCCTACGGAAACGCCCTTCTTCGGCCTTAGGTTTTTTGGAAAATATTTGAAGATAATCATCGCCGTGATAAAAATTCAATGCGAACGTATTGCGGGAATCCTTTGTCCACGTGTATTTTCCGTTGATGTCGTGAAAACCGTAAAACAGAAACGCATCTTGTATATCACTAAGTCCTGTTATCAGCAGATAATAAAAATCAATCAAAGTTTTCCGTGCTGTGATGATGAAACTCGAATTGTCTTGCCAACCGGGACCTTCCAACGTAAAGCCCAAGTCTGTTACGCCCAAACTGTAAGACCCTCGAAACGCTTGTTTATTGCCGCTTTTCTGCGAGATATTCATAATCGAAGACAGCCGTCCGCCGTATTTAGCAGGAAATCCGCCCTTATAAATCTGAATATCGCTAATCATGTCGGGATTAAACACCGACATGTGCCCGCCGATATGATGTACGTAAATCAACGGCGTATGATCCAGCAAATACAAGTTTTCGCCTGTATTTCCGCCACGAACGAGTGTTATGCTGGTTGCTTCGCCCTGCGAACGTATGCCCGGCAAAAGTTGTAAAGCCTTCAATACATCGGGCTTTCCGGTGAGGCTGGGAATGTTCACAATCTCTTCCGTGGTCAGTTTTGAGATGTTGAACGAGGGTCTGTAAAAACTTGCCGTGATTTCCGCACTTTTTAATGCAGTTGTCGAAGGTTTTAGAGTAATTGTATGAACCTCATCTTTCACGTCGGTTGTTGAAAAAAATTGAGAGCCGTATCCTATGAAAGATATGCGCAAAGTCGCACCGGGCCTAACAATCAGAGAAAAGAAACCAACCTCGTCGGTTATCGTTCCGTTTTGATTTTCCATATCGTAAACCGTTGCACCAATCAACCGTTCTCCGGAAAGAGAGTCCTTCACAAAGCCCGAAACACGCTGTTGAGCGTGGATTTCAAACGTATGAAAAAATAGCCATATCGTTACAAAAAAGAATATTTTCAGAATATTTTTCATCGGGCGTATTTAGAAATAAAAGTGTAGGTTTCTTTTTTGGAATATGCGCCGAAAACGCCATAGCCCCCGTCCACATTGGAATACAACGGATAAGGCGTATAGACCTCGCCGATGTCGCTTAGATTGATACTTTTGTTGTAAAGATAATAAGAGTGTAGATAGTGATAATACGCAGGGGTTATGCTCCGCAACTCAACAAAGAGCGCATCGTAATACATGCGCATTACATTGTCTGTTGATGCCCCACTGCCGTACATACCATTGGTAAACTCCACATACATCGTGTAAGTGCTGTCCTTTATCATTCGGTTGCTAAACACCGGAATAGGCAGCCCTTCGCCCAAAATGACAGGGTCGGAAATATTGACTAACTCAATCTCAATGTTATTCGGAATAAAGGTTGTATCATTTGCGGAAAATTGTCCGATAAGTATTTCGTAGGTTTTTATCGACAATTCGTAGTATCGCCTTTCGGCGGGATTGTTGGCGAATGTTACTCTCAATCCGGGAACACTGTAACCTTCGCCGTGTTTTCCCGCGTTTTCGATAAACTGAATGCTCAAAATTTGCTCCGAATGCGGCAAATAGGTCTCGCAACGCGCGGTCAGCGTGTCGGAAAGGTTTGGAATCGACACTTCCAAAGCGTAATGTTTGCCGAGTTCTCCCGAAAGCGATGAGGTGTAATAGCCGGGTCTGGAATAGTAGTAGATAGCACTGTCGGGTTGCTCGTAGGTCAGTGTTTCTGCGAAAACGCCATCAACAAAGAGTTTCACGGTTGCGTTTTCTTCGCTGCTCAAAGGCATAGCGTCTATCTTTTGCGCCAAAGACACGTGAACCGAAATAGGCTCACCATTGCGGATAAGCGCGTTAACCGTGGGTTTCGGCGACATATCGGGAAAGGTATCTGAAATGAGTTTCCGGCACGACGATAATGCTCCTGCACCGATGAGTAGGAGTATTATCAAAGTCAGAAAAATCAAAATTCGTTTCATCATTCTTCAAATTAGATTTTGCAAAGTTACGAAAAATTTTTGAATAAAACAAATTTATTTTGCTATTAATCAGCGATTTAATTCGCACAAAAGTTGCATTTCAGATATGATAAAATACAACTTTTGTATGATTTCAAATGTTTGAAATGCGACTTTTCTGCGATTTTGTATTTTTATCTCTTTTCTCTATGAAATTTACCACAAAGAACACAAAGAAATACAAAATTTTTAGTTCTTCGTGTTTCCTTTGTGTTCTTTGTGTTAAAATTTTTATTTGTTTGTATATAAATTAATTTCATTGAGGGCTTGCGCCGTTCAAAAATTTTATGTAAATTTGTAAAAAATTAAATGATATTATCACTATGGTCGCTGATACGATTCTCAGAAAAGAATGGAATATTTCCGACACCCTCAAACAACAGTTTAGCACAAAAATGCTAAAAACCATCTTGCATGCGCTCAACCGGATGAAAGGCAAAAGTTATTTCTTTATAGATCACTATTATAAGGAACTTATTGTTGATTCCGATCAATCGCTGATTTTGTGCGAATATCCGAAAAAATTAGCGTTAACGGAAGGTTTGACATTTTTTGAGCGTATTTTGAAAAAAGAAGAATTGGATTGGCATAAACGATTGATGCGACCCATGGCAGACGTTTTTTTTGGTTTAGATGAAAATGACCGTCAAAACCTGACCTTGCTTTATGATATGCCCATACTGTTGAAAAGTGGAAAAGAGCGGGTTTTGCATTACAAAGCCACGCCTTTTCATTTGTGCGATAATGGCAATTTGTGGCTGCAATTGTGCTGTGCGTCGCCTTCCATATCGCAAAGCGGACACAACGTGTGTATCCTCAACTTGGAAGCAGACACGCGCTATGATTTTAACGGAACCATTTTTGTGCCTTCAAAAGTTTCTTTATTGACAGCAGCAGAACGAGAAATTTTGCAATTATTACTTAAAAATATGCAAGAAACAGAAATTTGCGATGCCTTACAAATAAGCAAATACAAGTATCATCGTATAAAAAATTTGATATATAAAAAACTCGAAGTAAGCACGTCTGTTGGTGCGGTTCACCGAGCGCACCAGTTAGGGCTGATTTGATTATGCTGATAAAAGTTTAACAAAAATAATTTGGTTAATTCAAAAAATAGTTGTAACTTTGCATCATCGTTGTGGAATACACGGTATCCACGTAATCTTGCCAACGTCGCTGTTTTTGGCAAGTTCGACATTCAAAAGCCTAAGGTTTTACCTTGGGCTTTTTTAAGATAACGAAAGCTGTTAATAGCCAATGATTGTTGTTATTACAGGCAATAACACATCGAAAAGATTCACTGTCAAAAACTTTTTTTCCGGTTTCCGAACGCTTGGGATTAAAATGCCCTAATTTAACAACGAGAGGAATAAAATCAGAAATGTCAAATCCTGCCGATTCAATGTCTTTTCCGTGTTTTTCAATAATGTGTTTTAGACCAAAACCTTTGTGAGTCTGTGGGTCATTTTCTCCCCAAACAAGGCTGATAAATCCAATGTCTTCTCTAAGTAAAGCATCTCGACATTCTCCTTGTTTTACTTTAATCAGATGTTGAATGGCTTGTTTGGGTTTGTTTTTAAACTGTAAATAAATGGGATAAGATGTTTCTGTTTTTGATGTATTGTTTTTCATAAAAATATTGTTGTCTAATATATTATAACGGTCAAAAACTAATTTTCGTATAATTTTTTTGTTAAAAAGTGTTAATTTGTTAATAAATTCCATAGTTATTAACATATTTATAAATTTTGTAAAAAATATTTCAGTCTTTTTGTCAGTTTTTAAGTTTGGCACGGTTTTTGTTGGGATAAATTCAAAAGGAGGTGATATTATGAACAAAAAAATTTTCTTTTCAGGATTGATTATCATTATTTTAAGTGTTTCCGCTTCGTTAGCGTCTGTGGCGATTTTTGCTAATTCTGTGCATCAAGAGTATCTGCAACAACCGGTTCAGCCCAAAGTTCGGCCTGTTCCTCCGGTTAATATGCCGAATTTTGAAGATGCCGCCGAATATTCTGTCAATGCCGTGGTTCACGTCAAGTCCGAATTTTTAGTGAAAACCGGATTTTATGACGATTATTTTGGCTTTTTTGGCCGTCCGAGCGCGCGAATGGTGCAAGGGTTTGGTTCCGGTGTGGTGATTTCCGCAGACGGATATATTGTTACAAATAATCACGTGGTTCAAAATGCTGAAAAAGTTGAAGTTACGCTGAATAATCGAAAAACGTATCCGGCTGAAATTGTGGGTACAGACCCTTCAACCGACATCGCTTTGCTCAAAATAAATGCGCAAAAGATGGATTATCTGACCTTTGGAAATTCCGATTTGGTGCGTGTCGGCGAGTGGGTGCTGGCGGTTGGAAATCCGTTTAATCTCACTTCAACGGTAACGGCCGGCATTGTGAGTGCTAAGGCTCGGAATATGAATATCTTATCGCAAAAAATGAGTGGTGGCGAACGTCCGATAGAGTCGTTTATTCAAACCGATGCTGCCGTTAACAGCGGAAATAGCGGTGGTGCATTGGTCAATCTTCGTGGCGAACTGATTGGTATAAATACAGCGATTGCATCGAACGATGGCTCATTTTCAGGCTATTCGTTTGCTGTTCCGGCGAATATTGCAAAAAAAGTGAGCGAAGATTTACGAACGTTTGGCCACGTTCAACGGAGTTATCTCGGTATTGCATTTGAGCAGATGGACCAAAACCTTGCGGCGGCCAATAAACTTGATGATATTGACGGATTGTATATCGGTCAGTTGCTCAAACAGGGTGCTGCGGATAAAGCGGGTCTTCAAGTAAATGATATTCTTTTGAAAATCAATGATAAATCGGTCAATACAGACGCAGAATTATTGGAAATTCTGGGACAACACCGTCCGGGCGAAACGGTTACGTTAACATTTTCCCGAAAGGGCAAAATCCTAAATGCCAACGCAGTTCTGCAAAATAGCGAAGGCGGAACGCAAAAACGAGACGTGAAAAGTTGGTAATATTCCCTCAAAAAAACTTTTTTTACAAAAAATCGTAACATTTTTTGTTTTTTTCCGTTAAATACTGTATCTTTGCACCCCCAAAAGGTCAGATTAAAATATTATTGTTTATTTTTGAAATAAAGAAGTTGTTATGAGGCAGTTAAAAATCTCCAAATCCATTACCAATCGCGAAACAGCGTCGTTGGATAAATATTTACAAGACATTGGTAAAGAGGAACTAATCAGCGCAGAAGAAGAAGTGTTGTTGGCGCAAAAAATTCGCAATGGCGACCAGCGTGCGTTGGAAAAATTGACCAGAGCGAATTTACGTTTTGTCGTTTCGGTTGCTAAACAATATCAAAATCAAGGACTTAGTCTTCCGGATTTGATTAATGAAGGCAATTTAGGCTTGATTAAGGCCGCTCGCCGTTTCGACGAAACACGTGGATTTAAGTTTATTTCTTATGCGGTTTGGTGGATTCGTCAATCTATTTTGCAGGCTTTGGCCGAACAGTCGCGGATTGTGCGTTTGCCGCTCAATCAAGTGGGTTCGTTGAATAAAATTAAGAAAGAAACATCGAAACTTGAACAAAAATTTGAGCGTGCGCCGTCGATTGACGAAATTGCGGAATCCTTGGATTTGTCGAAAGATAAAATCTCGGAAGTGATGAATATCACGACCCGCTATGTGTCTATGGATGCGCCGTTGATTCAAGACGAAGAAACGAGTTTTATTGATGTGTATATTAACGAGGACAGTCCGACGACCGATTCTTTGCTGATTCGAGAGTCGTTGGCACGTGAAATCGAACGTTCGTTGGCCACGTTGACCGAAAAAGAGCGCGATGTGCTTAATTTATTTTATGGTATTGGTCACGGACACGGTTATACTTTAGATGAAATTGCGATAAAATTTGATTTGACCCGTGAGCGTGTTCGTCAAATCAAGGAAAAAGCCATTCGCCGTCTCAAAACATCTTCCCGCAGCAAGCATTTGAAGGCGTTTTTGGGGGAATAAATTTGAGTTAAGAACTAAGAGTGAAGAGTTAAGAGAGCTGCGCCTTGTTTCAGGTGTAAATATTGGTAATTTGGGGTTATGAATATCAAACCCTTTTTAGGGTTATTTACTATTTGTACCGTTCTGCATTTATGCCTTTTTATAATTTTGTACACTGTAGTGTACAAAAAACAGTATATAGTTTACACTGCAGTGTACAAAATTGGATATAATATGTACACTCTAATATAAAGATCTCATCTTATTTATGGACAATTTTCCTCGACAACGTACGGTTTCCATCGAAACAGGTGCAAATATAAACTCCTTTTGGGAGATTGGACAAGTCGAAATAGAAGTCGTTTTGGCCGGTATTTACCGGGTTGTTTGAGGCTATGGTGCCCACAGGTTGTCCGAGCATGTTGGTGAGCCAAATGGTGGCTTTCGACGGCGTTTCGGCATTAATGCGGGCATGGAGTTGTTGGTTGGTTACAACCACGTCAAAAGCGATGTGGTCGGGAATTCGATCGGCTGTTGAAGTTGGATTTGACGGTACATTAGGCATGTGTTTCATTTTCGGAAACGTGATGTAGTCCACCCAAGCACAGTCTTGGCCATCGGATTCCAATTGGTCTTTGATATAACTCCAGTTGAAAAATTGAATACCTTTTTTTACGGGAAATGCCGCGCGTGTCCATGGAATTTCGCCGTAGTAAGCCGCCATTCGTTCCAAATCATATCGTTCGCCGGTTAGAGTGGCCACGTAAAATTCCAACGCATCGCCACACTCGGTACCGTACTCCTCACTGCAATCTTCCGACGATACTTTGTAATAGAATATAATCGAGTCGCCACCAATCACATCGAAATTTTGGGTGTACATATCACAATATTCTTTATCATTGATTTGGGCGCTTTTCATAGAAAAACGCTTTTCATAAAAGGTTAAACTGTCTGTTGACCATTCGAAAGTATCGCCTTCTTCGTGCCACCAAATTGAGTCGTGAAAATACCCCCGTTCAAAATCTTCTATTAAGTTGCCAAACGCAGTGTGGATCTGCGTTTGATACGAATAATGGCCTTTTTGAATGGTTAAATTCAAAATAAATGGAAGAAACGCAGGCGCAGAGTGCGTTCGAGCTAAATTGAATGTAATCGGGACAGCCGTATTTGGCGTAAAATTTGCCGATGTTGGCAAAAGCCCGTCAACCGTAACTTCTGTTGTTTCGCCGGTCAGTTGGATTTGTGCATCCGGAAGTGCTGCTAACCCAGAATTAGTCAGCGTTAGAGCCCCATTTTCATCAGTGATTGTAAAACCTGAAATTGACCATTCGGGAGCGGCGGCTGTGAAATTGAAATAACGCAATATGCTCAATGTATCGCAATAACTGATTATTGCTGAAATTTGAATATTATAATGATTGGGAATTTCTGGAGAAATAATCAATTGTAGATTGGTTATCCAAACCGAATCCAAAGCGGCTAAAACCGAGGCGGTATCTGAGGATTGAATGATTTTCACGAAAGTGGTATCCGTACACAGTTTAATGCTGACGTTTGATGCGTCGAAATTTGAAATATTTTTTAAGGCGATAGAAAAATCGACGGTTTCTCCGAAAACCGGGTAGGGGACTGCGTTAGCGTTAATGGATAGTTTGTAATCATTGACATCAATCAAAGGACTGTTTGCCGGCATAATTGTTACCGTTGATTTGTAGGGACTGTGATTAGGCGCTGTAACCACTAATTGTGCGTTGCCCGGCGTGAGTGGTTTGGAAAAATCAAGAATTAACAATCCTGAATAGTCTGCTTGTCCGGCCGAAAGGAGTTGCCCATTCATAGAAAATCCTGCGTAAGCAAAAGGTTCGGTTTCAATTATCAGCAAATTTGACAAAGCAGAAATTTGAGGCTCGTGATTGCAAATAAGAGGCTGAGGTTTAAACATATAGGGGTTATACGACGGGTCGCCCATAATGTGATATATTTCCCAATAATATTTTTTCATCTCATTGTTGTAGGTGGCATTGCCGAGTTGCACGGCCATATTTCCGAAAAATAAAATTTCGCCAACCGTGTTTGCCCAATCCGTAACCGGTTCACCGTGAGTATGAAATATTCGGTCGTAAACGCCCAATCCGGTGTTTTGATACGTGTAGTTTGTCGAAGACATTCGGTTAACAGCACCGACCGACCACTGAAAATCTTCCTCAAAATACGTACTGTTTGATGCGCCAATGTAAGCAACAGCGCCTTTCTGCGGGGCTCGAAGCAACGATTCGCCAAAGCAAGCCGATTGAATTTCAAATTTATTCGTCAGACAGCAATTTCCGATAATAAACGGATATTTATCGATGTTGGTCAAGTTAAGCACATCACTCACTTGAACGTTGGGCGCATACCATTCGTTCCAGTCGCCGTGAGCGGTGTAATTGACAAAAGCCGCGCCGTTATTGATGTTTGAGATGATTGCAGCCGCTTGAGTTCTCGAATTTGGGCTTAAATAAACCGTTTCCGTAATGTTATTAGACGCATTGAAATAATTTTCCGTTCCGTAATTCACCGTTGCGTTTAGGACTGCAATGAAGTCGGAGTCGCTTTCCCAGCCGGCAATCAGCGTGCTTTTCTCCAAAAAATCGGTTGACGGAATCGTTAATTGCTCCATCGCAAGGATTTTTTCGATTTGATTATTAAGATCTTGCGGTGTATTGGCGGATAACCGGCCGTAATACACATCGGGAAAATAATCGCCGGTGTATTCGGCGTAATACAGGTCTGTAACGTGCGGCGCACCTTCAATCAGCCAATGCGAATTGGAAAAGGAGGTCGGAAAAGCCGGAATTTCGTCCGTGTCGCCAACCAAAAGCAGATAGTCGGCACGGTCGGCACTTTCGTAAATGCCTTTAAGATAGGTTTTTATGCTTGAATTTGTGGTTCCGACTTCGGGTTGGTCGGTGTAGGCCACACGAACATCGAACCCTTTTTGGATTTTCCAATCTATGAAAGGCGCCAAGGTGTTTTCAAATTTTCGGTCGGAAATAATTTGATAAACTTTTGCGTTTGGCACGGTTTTTGTAGTAGATTTATTAATGGCTTTGGCTTGCGGCGGTTGTTTGTCAATAATTACTTCAAATTCAATGAAGTAATATACCCGAATCACATTCTCAGACGGGAGATATTGAATCGGGCAAATGTTTATTTGTGCCCATTGTTGGTCTTTTTGAATGCCCAATAGTTGCAAGTCAACCACGTTGCGTGATGTGAACGATTTTTGGCGGTAAGCGGCTTTGTCTTTCACTAAAACCAGTGTTTTTTTTGCGCTTTTGCGAATGGGGGGTTGAACAGGAACGAGTTGATTTTCATAGCCTTTTTCATTGAGCGAGAGGTCGATGTATTCACTTGAAATTAGGTTTATGCTTGGTTTTGCGCCTATTGGGACGTCCAAGAGTTGAGTTTTGGCAGGGAGTTTGGGGTGTCCGTGTTCGCCGTGCCAAACATAACCGTCTAATTGCAAGGTTGTGAAATTTTGGCGTTGAACGGTGATGTTTTCCACGTCTATTTCGGAAATTATATTTGTGAAAACGCTCGTATTTTCAGCGGCTTTAGCGCTTTTTAAGCGGGCTTGGGGCGGCTTGGGCAGCGTTATTTTTTCCGCAAAAGCAGATGTTGCAACGAAAATCAGAATATAAAAACAGATTTTTCTCATCGGAAATTTTTTGCAAATTTACGTAAATTTTTTGTATTTTTGTATCTTTTTGCTATAAATTCATCACAAAGGACACAAAGAAACACGAAGATTTTTTATTCGTTAACGGTAAAATGGTAAATAACCCTTTCAGGGCAAAAAATAATATCGCTTTGTAGTTCAACAATTTTTCGTATCTTTGCAAAAAATTTGTTTATGCGTCCGCTTACCGATTGGTTGCCGATTACGAGAGATGAACTTCCGAAGCGAGGTTGGTTTGATGTTGATATTGTGATTGTTACAGGCGATGCATACGTTGATCATCCGAGTTTTGGAGCGGCGGTGATTGGTCGGGTTTTGGAGCATGAGGGCTATAAAGTGGCGATTTTACCGCAACCGAACTGGAAAGACGATTTACGGGACTTCAAAAAATTTGGAAAACCACGTTTGTTTTTCGGTGTAACGGCCGGTTGTATGGATTCGATGGTAAATCATTACACGGCCGCCAAGCGTTTGCGTAGCGATGATGCTTATACGCCGAATAATCAAGCGGGATTTCGTCCGGATTATCCAACGGTGATTTATACCCGGATTTTGAAACAGTTGTATCCCGATACGCCTGTGATTTTGGGTGGCATCGAAGCCTCGTTGCGCCGGTTTTCGCATTACGATTATTGGCAGAACACATTGATGCCGTCGATATTGATTCAATCCGGTGCGGATCTGTTGGTTTATGGAATGGGAGAGAAGCCGATTGTGGACATTGCACAGCGATTGGATTCGGGAAAATCCGTTGCGGAGATTCGTGATGTGTTGCAGACGGGGTTTGTGGCTAATATTGGCGACGATGTCCATGTAGGGGCAGAAAATTTTCTGCCCCTACGGCCCCTACGATTGCATTCGTATGAAAATTGTTTGTCAGATCCGAAAAAATCGGCGGAAAATTTTCGGGTGATAGAAACGGAATCGAATAAAATTTTGTCTGTGCCGATGATTCAAAACCATGGCGAGAAAATGGTTGTTGTCAATCCGCCGTATTCGACCATGACGACTGCGGAAATTGATGCCATTTATGATTTACCATATACACGGTTGCCACATCCGAAATACAACAAGCGTGGTGTGATTCCTGCGTATGAAATGATCCGGCATTCGATTAATATTCATCGTGGCTGTTTTGGTGGTTGTGCGTTTTGTACGATTTCGGCACATCAAGGCAAACAGATTGTCAGTCGAAGCGAAACCTCAATTTTGAAAGAAGTTGAAAACGTAGTTCAGATGGATGATTTCAAAGGTCATCTTTCGGATTTAGGCGGTCCGTCGGCGAATATGTGGAAGATGTGTGGTAAAACGCAGGCTATTTGTGAGAAGTGTGAAAAATATTCGTGTATTCATCCGGTAGTTTGTAAAAATCTGAATGTGGATCATACGTCTTTAATTGACCTGTATAAGCGAGTTTCCAAACATTCATGCATAAAAAAAATATTTATCGGTTCCGGCATTCGTTATGATTTATTCGATGAACAATCGTCTAACCCAGACTCCGCCTACGCTACATACCTTATTCAGAACTGCGTTTCGGGACGGTTAAAGGTGGCTCCGGAACATACGGAACCTCATGTTTTACAGACGATGCGCAAGCCTTCGTTTGATCGGTTTGTAAAATTCAAAGCATTTTTCGATAATGCCAATCGCAGGCTGGGACTGCGTCAGCAGCTAATTCCGTATTTCATTTCGAGTCATCCGAATTGCACGGAGAAAGACATGAAACAGTTGGCAGAAAAAACCAAAACCTTAGGTTATCGTTTAGAGGCTGTTCAAGATTTCACGCCTACACCGATGACCTTGGCAACGGAAATGTATTATACCGGCTACGATCCTTATACGATGAAAAAAATCTATTGTGCCAAAACGCCGGAAGATAAACGCCGGCAAAATCAAGCGTTTTTTTGGTGGAAAAATAAAAATCCTAATATTATGAAAAAATTTATTTGTTTACTGGTTTTATGCAGTTTTACACTGTTTGCAACTGCTCAAAAGCTTACGTACCGTGGATATTCGGGAAGTATGTTTGCTCATGGTGGGAAAATCAAAAGTCGTTCGTTTGATGTAACAAACAGTCAGGGCGAAGTATCCACCTATAAGATTGATAAGATGGAGTTTGGCGTGGGTGGCAAAATGACCTTTCAGTTTGGCGATTATCTTCGTTTTGGTGCGGAAGGGTACAACTCGAAAGTTACATACGGGGATCACAAGAGTTCGTATAATTTTGGTTGGGGTGGTTTGTCGGCCGATTTTTTATTTATAGACCGGGTGGTATCTTATTTTGCAGGAGCAACGCTTGGTTTCGGACGTGCGACGAACACCGTTATCACTGAACCACAAACGCTGAATTATCAGACGTCGGAAATTTTGCGCCGCCGGTATGGTGTGGGCATTCTTGATCCGTTTATGGGTGCGGAAGTCCGGCTCAATGATAAACTTTTGGTTGCTCTAAAAATCGATTATGTGCTTCGTTTTACCAACACGTATGATGATTGGGGTGGGGGACTTCGTGTGTATTTGGGAATGACATTTCGACCGAAAGTTGATACAAAAACAAAGAAGAAGTAGGCTGTAAGTTGTGAATATTTTCGCTGCACTTCCTGTGATGAACGAGCCGGATGTTGAAAAAACAATCCGGCAAATCTTATCTCAAACGCAGGCTCCTACTGCGCTATACGTTTGTGTGAATCAGCCGGAGGCTTATAAAAGTGATTCGGTAAACCGATCTGTTTTTGAACAAAATCAAAAAACGATCGAAATGCTACGAACCTGTTTTGGCGGTCAAGTCCGGATTATCGACAAGTCCACCGTTGGTTGGGATTCCAAAAATCATGGCGTTGGCTGGGCTCGAAAAATTTTAATGGACACGATAAATGAGGTTGCAAATGCCGATGATATTATCATAAGTTTAGATGCGGATACCGAGTACCCGCCTGCGTATTTCGAGAGTGTAAAACACATATTTGAAACAACAAATGCTGTGGCTTTATCTAATCCGTATTATCATAAACTCATTGAACAAGATGCAGAAGACAGGGCGATTTTGCGATATGAAATTTACATGCGTTGTTATCATTTGAATTTGCTTAGAATCCGTAGTCTGTATGCATTTACGGCTTTGGGCAGCGCTATGGCGGTTCGTGTAAATGCGTATCGAAAAATGGGTGGTATGGCGCCGAAAAAAAGTGGAGAGGATTTTTATTTTTTACAACAATTATGTAAAATCGGAAGGGTTGCAACAGATAATTCCGTTGTCGTGTATCCGAGTACCCGCCTGAGTAGCCGTGTATTTTTCGGAACGGGTCCGGCGTTGATAAAAGGTGTTGCCGGCGATTGGAACAGTTATCCGATTTATTCTCCGAAACTTTGGAATGAAGTTGCGGAAATTTATAAAAATTTCTCGCAATATTTTTCGCAGGAAGATCTTCAAAAATTCAGAGATAATTCCAAAACAGAGGCGCAGTTTCAAAAATTTTGTCATGAAAAATTTGATGGTCTTCGGATTTTGCAATATCTCAAACGTCATCATGCCGAATGTCCGCAGAGCGATGAAATAGGCTT
>QMCD01000798.1_pt1 | contig 21289 bp, 20 predicted proteins | sample 1821841 | NCBI WGS metagenome assembly QMCD01 (sample SAMN01991225, study PRJNA193472) | Termite gut metagenome, whole genome shotgun sequencing project. | isolation source: worker | host: Macrotermes natalensis
CCCGCCGCAACAAATACGTGCCCCCCGCCCAGTCGCCGCAGCCCCCCCGCCGCCGCAACCGAAAACGCACTCCCCGCCAACCGCTCCACGCCCACTGTCCCGCCTCGCTCCACGGCACGCGCAAACGCACCGAAAGAGCCCCCTTCGGTGAAACTTTCCACCAATTTATTCGCCGCGCTCATAAAAAATGAAAGAATGAAAAAGTGAAAAGATGAAAAGAAGATTTTTTCATTTTTTCATCTTATCATCTTCTCATTTCAACTCCGTCCCCTTCGCCGAGAGTATCTTGGTCTCGCCGATACCCACCGACTGGTCGACCCTCACACGAATCGCCGCGCCATAACGCAAACACCACCGCAACCTCAACGAGAAAAGCCCCTTCGTCAAATAGGCCGCCACATAGGGACTTGCCTTGATGGTGAGGTTCTTTATCCCCTTCTTGGTCACGAAATAGGAGACGCGGTTCTCTATCTGCTTGTCGATAACCAGCGTGGGCGACACCTGGCCCGTACCATTACAATAGGGACAAACCTCCCTCGCCTCGCTTATCGCCTCGGGACGCACCCGTTGGCGGGTTATCTGCATCAACCCGAACTTCGAAAGGGGCAGAATGGTGTGCTTGGCCCTGTCGCCCGACATCGCCTGCAACATCTTTTCATAGAGCTGCTGGCGGTTCTCGCCCCTGTGCAGATCTATGAAGTCGACAACGATCACGCCACCCATATCCCGCAGCCTCAACTGCCGCGCAATCTCCTCGGCGGCTTGCAGGTTCACCTCCATCACCGTCTTCTCCTGATCGCCCTCCACTTTCGTCCGGCTGCCGCTATTAACGTCGATTACGTGCAAAGCCTCGGTGTGCTCTATAATAAGGTACGCCCCGCGTTTCAACGACACGTGCTTGGCAAACAGCGACTTTATCTGACGGGTGACATCGAAGCTGTCGAAAATCGGCAAATTGCCCTTATACAGCTTCACGATCTTGCTCCGCTCCGGCGCAATTACCTTAATGTACTCCCTTATATCCTCATAAGTCCCTGCATCGTCCACCCAAATGGCCTTGAAATCGCCATTCAACTGGTCGCGGATCATACTCGTCGCCCGATTCATCTCCTCGCTCACCAACGCCGGCGGAGCAAGGTTGCGCATCTTCACCAACGCCGCCTCCCACTTGGCCAGCAACGAGCGAATGTCCTGCTCGATGTCGCCATCCGTCATCCCCGCCGCCGCAGTGCGGATTATCACCCCGTAATTCTTCGGCAGCACCTCGTCGACTATGCGTTTAAGCCGCTTCTTCTCCGAATTTTGGCGTATCTTCTGCGAAATATGTATCCGGTTGCTCAACGGCAACAACACCACGTGCCTCCCCGCCAGCGAAATATCGGCCGTCAATCTGGGCCCCTTAGTCGAAATAGCCTCCTTGGCTATCTGCACAATGATCTGGTCGCCGACCTTGATGTGGTCCCCTATCTTGCCGCTCTTGCCCAGAGCAGACTCCATCTTCAAATTGTGGAACATCGGGATGCGCTTCTTCTCCGCGAACATCTTCGACAACCTGTGCAGCGTATCGAACTGCGGCCCCAAATCCAAATAGTGGATAAACGCATCCTTCTCGCTCCCGATATTGACAAAAGCGGCATTCAGGCCCGGCATAATCTTGCGAACCTTACCCAGATATATGTCCCCCACGGCGAAACCCGTCTGGGCCCGCTCCTTGCTATACTCCACCAACTCCTTGTTCTCCGCAAGGGCGATATTCACCTCGCCGCGAGAAACATTGATGATCAATTCTTTGTTCATAACTTAAAAAAAGCCGGAAATAAATCCGGCTTCGAAAAAAAACGGCTACTTATTCTTCTTATGACGATTCTTCCTCAAACGCTTCTTGCGCTTATGTGTAGCCATCTTGTGTCCTTTTCTCTTCTTACCACTCGGCATAGTTCTTCCCTCCTTTAAAAAAATATAATATTAACTAACAAAAAATCAGCTCCTGTGCCTAACCCCGCTGGAAAGCTCCTTGGCCGGCTTAAACGCGGGACAATGGTGCTCCGGAACGGTTATCGAGGTGTTCTTGGTGATGTTTCTTGCCACCTTCTCCGCCCGTTTCTTGACGATGAAACTCCCGAAACCGCGGAGATATACAGGCTCGTGCTTGCCCATAGCGTCCTTTATCCCATCCATAAAAGCCTCCACGACGGTGGAAACGACCGCTTTTTCGACACCTGTCTGCCGTGTGATGCTCGTCACGATATCAGCTTTAGTCATAGTCTGTATAGTATTTATAATTGTCCGGACCCCCGCCACGTCGCCTAACTGCCTCATTATTAGAGGCAAAAGCGCACGCAAATATAGCGATTTATTTTGAATCGGAAACAATAACGCCACATTTTTTTCTATATTTGCATTAATGAATAACGCAAAAATACTCTGGGTCGACGACGAGATCGAGCTCCTGCGCCCACACATCCTTTTCCTGACCGACAAAGGCTACACGGTAGAAGGGTGTAACAACGGCTACGACGCCATCGAAATGGTGCAATCGGGAGGTTTCGACCTGGTCATCCTCGACGAAATGATGCCCGGAATGACCGGACTGGAAACCCTGCCCCACATCAAGGAGCTGCGGCCCGAGTTGCCCGTCATTATGGTCACCAAAAGCGAAGAAGAGCAAATTATGGACAAAGCCATAGGCTCCAAAATTGCCGACTATCTCATCAAACCCGTCAATCCCAACCAGGTGTTGCTGTCGATAAAGAAAAACCTGCACTCGCGTGAACTGGTGTCGTCGCAATCGACGGCCGACTATCGTGCCGAGTTCGGGCGCATCTCCTCCCAACTTGGTGCGGCGGCAACCTTCGGCGACTGGAAAACAATCTATCGCAAGCTGGTGGGCTGGGAGCTGGAGCTGGCCGCCAACCCCGACGAAAGCATACGCGAAGTGCTGGCCTATCAACGCGAGGAGGCAGGAGTGGAGTTCGGCAAATTCGTCCGGAAGAACTATGCCGAAATAGTCAATGGCCGCGCATCTGAGACCCCCGTGATGTCCCATACGTTGTTGCGCGAGATGGTCTTTCCGCTCCTCGAACAGGGTGGCAAGGTGACGTTGTTGCTGATCGACAATTTCCGGTACGACCAATGGTTGTCCGTTCGCGACCTGATGGGCGAGGGCTATTCGGTGGAGACGGACGACCTCTATTGCGCCATCCTGCCGACCGCCACCCAGTACGCCCGCAACGCCATCTTTGCCGGAATGACACCGCTCGAAATCAGTCGTCGAACACCGAAAATGTGGCTTTTCGACAACGAGGAGGGCGGCAAAAACCAGCACGAAGAGGAGTTCCTGCGCGCCCTGGTGGCCTCGTGCGGTCTGTCCGACCGCAAAGTTACGTTCGACAAGCTTGTCCGCCCCGAGCAAGGGCGCAAATTGATCGAAAATATGGGGCGCATCTACGACGCCGACTTTTCGGTTATAGTCTACAACTTCCTCGACATCCTCTCCCACGCCCGCACCGAAACGGAGATTATCCGCGAACTCACCGAGGACGATGCCGCCTTTCGTTCGCTCACCCGATCGTGGTTCGAGCACAGCGAACTGCTCACTCTGGTGCGCCTGTTGCGCGACCGCGGCCACACGGTGGTCATCACCTCCGACCATGGCACGATGAGGGTCGACACCCCCGTGAAAATGATAGCCGACCGCGAAACTTCCCAAAATCTGCGCTATAAAACGGGTAAACGGCTCGCCGGATACAGCCCAAAAGAGGTTTTCGAAGCGCTGAAGCCCGAAGATATCCAACTGCCGCGAAGCAACCTCTCCTCCACATTCGTCTTTGCTATGGGGCGCGACTATCTGATCTATCAGAATAATGCGGGGCAATTTTCGCGCTATTATCGCGGCACCTTCCAGCACGGCGGGGTGTCGATGGAGGAGATGATGGTGCCGCTGATAGTTCTTCGGCCAAAGGTATGAAGCTGGTTGTCAATAGTTTAGGTGATCTCGATCGGGCGGCGGCGGAATTGCTGTCCCATCTGCACGGGGTGGTTGCGTTGCACGGCGCGATGGGTGCCGGCAAGACCACTTTGGTGGCCGCTTTGATGCGTGCCGCAGGGTCTGCGGACGCGGTTTCGAGCCCCACTTTCGCGCTGGTCAACGAGTACTTGACGGGCGCGGGCGAAACGGTTTATCATTTCGATTTTTATCGCATCGAGTCGCTTGCGGAGGCGTTGGACATCGGGTGTGACGAATATTTCGATAGCGGCGCGCTCTGCTTGGTCGAGTGGCCCGAGCGCATCGCTCCCTTGTTGCCTGCCGACGCCCTCCACCTGGTCATCTCCGCCCAACCCGACGGCACAAGGGTGGTCGAGGTGCGTTAAGAATTGAGAGTTGAGAATTGAGAATTAGCTACGCGACGTCCAGCTACGCGGAAAGCACGTCGCCGAGCAAGGGCGGAACGATAGTTCAGCCCGCCGCGTGGGGGCGGCGACGGGCTGACGGCCTCTGCGAGGCCGAAACAATTCTCAACTACTCTCGCTTCTCAATTCTTAAACGTGCGCTTGATCACGGTCACGTTGCCCACCCCGTCGCGAACCCTAAATTCGAGAGTGTGGGTCCCCGAAGCAAGGCGCGAACGGTCGAAACGGTGAATGAACTCGCCGCGCGACGCCCGACGCTCAAAAATCACCCACTCGCCATCGATCGTGCCCCGAAAATCGGCAATGCCCGAAAAATTATCCTTCGCCGTCACCGTAAAACCCGCGCTGCCCGTCAGGTCCGCACCCTCCGGAAAGTTCATCGAAATAGTCGGTCGAACCGTGTCGGCAACCACACAAAAAACGCCAAAATCACGCACCGAGCCCGCCACGGCACCGTTTTCCCACTTCCCACCGGCCCAACCCAAAGTGCCGTTCGCAGCCACCTTCGCCAGACACGCACGCGCCCGCTGAGCCTCCGGCACGTCGGCCGCAATGGTCACCCGCGCCGCCTTATGCAGCGGCATCGACCCGTCGCCGAGTTTATGAAGAGGCGAAAGCGGCCGAATGGAATCGGCACGAGGTGTAACTCGCTGATCTACAACCTGTTGCGTATAGAAAAACGGCTCGTAAAGCGCGCCCTGCGGAATATTTATCGCCATCCCGTCCGCAAAATAAACGAAATCCTTCCAGTCGCTCACGGGCGTTCCGGCAGGCGTCTGCGGCACGGCGTGAAGAGGGTCAGGCACAACCGTAAACCGCACAGTCACAGCGTTTTGCGCATCGTCCTCGACCACGATCTTCACCTCCCGCGGCGCATCGTCGGGAGCAACTCGCAGCACCCCCTGCCCCTCCGATTTTTTGTACATCCCCAGTCGATTCCCGCCCTTCGTGGCCAACATCACCAACTCGTTCCGCGACCGCCGCTGAAGCTCGTAAAGTGTTGATGCACAAGCATATCGAGTCTCGTCGAAGCGCACCCCGTCCTTCTCAAAAACCACCTTTTCGCGCTCATCGACCGACATCCGCACCCGAAAAATCCCGAAAATATTGGTCACTTCCGGCCGCCGATCGGTCGCCTCGATCACAAAATAGCTCGTCGGACCCGCTTTCAAAGGCTGCTCGGAAGCCAGCGAATAGTTCCCGTCCGCGCTCCGTTTTAGCTCGTGAACCCGCGGCGCAGAGTGCACCGGAACGCCCCTAAGTGTGTCTATATCAATGTGATACAGCTTCACCAGGGTCGGTTTGGTGGTGTCTTTCGTCGCGCCCGCGATCCACCCGCGTGCAATCGTATTTAGCGTGCGAGCCGTGGCCGTTTCCCGCACCTCGAAGTGCAGATGAGGCCCCGAAGACGCACCCGAATTGCCCGAAAATCCTATCGGATCGCCCTTTCTAACGGGAAACTTTTCGGCCGGTGGGAAGAGGTCTAAGTCGTTGGTTCTCAGGCGATAACGCTCTGCACGAAGATAGTTTTCCACCTCCGTCGTGAAGCGATCCAGATGGGCGTAAACCGTGGTCGTGCCGTTCGGATGGGCAATGTAAATCGCCCTCCCATAGCCGTTCGGGGCGACCGTCACGCGCGCAACATAGCCGTCGGCGGCCGCACGAAGCTGTTTTCCGACCGATCCGCCGGTCTTCAGGTCGATGCCGGTGTGGAAACGGTTGGTTCGGATCTCACCGAAATTGGCCGAAAAAACCGCCGGAATATCCATCGGAAAGCGGTAGTAATCAATGGGTTGCGCGCTCGCCGACAGCGGCAGAAGCACGAAAAGAATCAAAAATCTATTCATTTTTCGCGGAAATAATTTTGTCTATAATGGGCGAAATATCGTCGAACCGATGGCCCTGCGAGAGACCATAGCGGATCAGTTTGTTGCGGATTTCATAGCTGTCGGCGGACTTTATCGAGCGCAATTTCCGCTCCAGATAGCGTTCCAGCCGCTCCTGACCATCCTCCCTGTCGCGATCTTCAAGCTCGCTAAATGCGTGGTCGATGATCTCGGGAGCGATGCGCTTGGCCATCAAACCCGAGCGGATTTTGTAGCTTCCCCAGCCCGCAAGGCGCGTTTTTTCGCGCACATAGGCGAGCGCAAAGCGTTGATCGTCAATGAATTGCAGCTCAATAAGTTTATCCAGAATGGTGTGCGCATCGTCATCCGAAAGCCCCCATGTTCTCATCAGCCGGAGTGCGTCGCCCGAGCTTTTTTCGGCTCGCGACGCCAGCCTCATCAGCGACGCCAATGCCCGCTCGGGACTCTTCGGTTTTCGCTCTTTATACATTGCTTTTGCCGTTCTACTATATTTTTAGTTTTGCTACTATATTTATAGTTTTCGGACGAATTATTTCGTCGCCCGTACCATTCTGTCGCGACCGTTAATGTCCTGACGCACAACTACTTGGGTGAACCCTTCGGCACGCAATAAATCCGTCGCTTTTTCGGCGACAGATGAGTGAATCTCGAAATATAATCTCCCGTCGGGCTTCAAATTGCGACGGGCCAACCGAACGATCGCGCGATAGAACAAAAGCGGGTCGTCGTCCGGAACAAAAAGTGCATCGGCAGGCTCGTGGCCGACTACATTTCGGTGCATCGTAACTCGCTCACTATCAGGAATATATGGCGGATTCGAGACGATAATATCGAACTGTTGGTCGGGCGAAAAATCGAACACATCGGCCTGCACTATCTCCACTCCCGCCCCGTGCCGCAAATTGTTCCGTCGGGCGTACTCCAACGCCTCTGCCGACACGTCGATAGCCGTCACACGCACCTGTGGCAACGATTTAGCCAACGAAACGGCTATCGCGCCCGAACCCGTTCCGACATCCAGAACCGACAGTTCGGCCTGTCCGGCAGCATCCTCCGTCACCCACCGCACCAGTTCCTCGGTTTCGGGGCGCGGAATCAGAACTCCCTGACCCACAGCGAATTGCAGTCCCGAAAACTCCGCCTCGCCGACAATATATTGCACCGGAACGGCCGCTGAAATATCGTCCGAAAGCCGATCGAGATCGACAACAAAATCGACCTCGGCCGAGGGTTCCAACGCAACATCGGCGCGCGAAAAACCGAATAGCCGCTCAGTCAAAAACCACACGACGGCCTTCGCCTCACGCTCGTCATAGACCTTTCGAGCCGCATCTAACAGCCTGTCCATCAATTCTTTACGCGTCATAACATCACAACGATTTCGTCCATCGCAACGTCGTGCGGCTCGGTCGGCAACCACTCCACGAGTCCGTGCGGCGGGCAAATCCCCACCTTATGGATGTGCGCCGCGGCAGGGTTCGCCAGGTAGCGGTCGTAGAAGCCGCCGCCGCGCCCAAGTCGCTGACCATCAGCAGTATAGGCCACTCCTGGCACCATCATCACGCCTATTTCGGCGGGCGGCACGAGGCGCGTGCCGTGCGGTTCCATAATTCCGAAACGCCCCTTGCGCAGACATTCGGGGTCGGTGTACTCGCGAAAATTCATCGCCTCGCCCTCTATCGTCGGCAGAGCTAACGTTCTGACACCCAGCCACTTATCGAGCAAATGGCCCAGCGACGGTTCGCCAGGCAGAGCATAATATAGCGCGACCGCACCCTCGGGAAAAGAGTGTCGCGTCTGCATTAGAACCTGCTCGCGCACCAGATTTTTGGCCTCTTTGGCAGTGAGAACCCGCTCGAAAGCGTCGCGCGGGGAGCCATCGGCCAACAGGATGGTGCCGCAATGAGTGAAGCCTTCGCGCCGTAACAGACTCTGCATCAACGAGTTATCGCGATGAGTATCGACCCTTAGGTCGCCGCATCGAGCCAGGCACCACTGCAAAACCGCCGCACCAACACCCGACGTCGAACCGTCGGAAGCGAGCCGGTGGACGACGCCGTAGAAGTTGCCGTCCGACAGCCACGCGCCATCGAAAATCTGTGCGTAAGTGGGCTCTGCGGCGGTCGAGAACCAGAAAGTAGCGACCACCTCTCCCGCCTCTCCCGCCTCTCCCGCCTCTTCCACCACCCATTGCTCCGAGGCGGCGATGCCTGCGGCCACGAGCTCCGAAGATGGGTAACCCCCACCCCACTGCACACGGTTGCCCCGCGAGCGCATAAACGCGCGGGCGGCGGAGTATATTTCCATCAAACGCGGTAAATCTTCGGCGCGGGCTTTCCTTATATACATATTTATTATTACCTTTGTCAGGCCGAAAAAATCGGGCCGGAAATCGAGCCGAGAATCGGGCCAGAAACCGACCGAAAATCGGGCTTCGAAAACAGACCACTTTAACGACGTAAAACACAAAAATAGAAAAAAATATCAAAATGAAATCTCCTTTTATTGTTTCTTCGTCGGTCGGACGAAAGTTTGTGATGAGCATTAGCGGGGCTTTTTTGGTGCTGTTCGTCACTTTTCATGCGGTTATGAATGGTGTGGCGTTGATAAGTGCCGAGGCCTATAACTGGGTTTGCGCTGTATTGGGGGCCAATTGGTATGCCATTGCGGCGACGTTGGTGCTGGCCGGCGGGGTGTTGGTTCACGTCGGTTATGGCGTTTGGTTGACGATGCAAAATCGGAAGGCGCGGGGCAGTGTGCGTTATGCGGTGACGGAAAATTCGCCCGGAGTGAGCTGGTCGAGCAAGAATATGTTGGTGCTGGGGCTGGTCGTGCTGTTGGGATTGGTGGTTCATTTGACCCATTTTTGGGCGCAGATGCAGTTGGTGGAGTTGATGGGGGGGCACGAGAATGCGCTCGGACTGGATCCGGCGGACGGTGCGAGCCTTATCGCGTTTGTTTTTTCGAAGTGGTATAATGTCCTCATTTATTTGGTTTGGTTCGGGGCGATGTGGTTTCATTTGACGCATGGGATTTGGAGTATGTTCCAGTCGAGCGGGTTGAATAATCAGAAGTGGTTGCCGCGGTTGAAGTGTGTGGGCAATGTTTGGGCGACGTTGGCGATCGGGCTGTTTGCGTTGGTGGTGGTTGTGTTTTTCATTAAGTCATTATTGTAGGTTATGAAACTGAATTCTAATATTCCGGCGGGCGAGTTGACCGCCAAGTGGGGGGCACACAAGGCCGCTATCAAGGTGGTCAGTCCGGCCAATAAGCGCAAGTTGGACATCATTGTCGTCGGCACGGGTTTGGGCGGCGGTGCTGCGGCGGCAAGTTTGGGCGAATTGGGGTATAACGTGAAGGTGTTTTGCATCAGCGACTCTCCGAGGAGGGCGCACTCGATCGCGGCGCAGGGGGGTATCAATGCGGCCAAGAACTATCAGAACGACAACGACTCGGTTTATCGCCTGTTTTACGACACCATAAAGGGCGGCGACTATCGGGCGCGGGAGGCGAATGTTTATCGTTTGGCGGAGGTTGCGAACCTTATCATAGACCAGTGTGTGGCCCAGGGTGTGCCTTTTGCGCGCGAGTATGGCGGTTTGTTGGACAATCGCTCGTTCGGGGGTGCTCAGGTGTCGCGTACGTTTTATGCTCGCGGCCAGACGGGTCAGCAGTTGTTGCTGGGTGCTTATGCGGCGTTGAACAGGGCCGTTTCGAAGGGCAATGTGAAGAGCTATCCGAGGCACGAGATGCTCGATCTGGTGGTGGAAGATGGCGAGGCCAAGGGTATCATTGCGAGGAATTTGGTGACGGGCGAGTTGGAAAGGTTCGGGGCCCACGCGGTGGTTGTGGCGACGGGGGGTTATGGCAATGTGTTTTTCCTGTCGACCAATGCGATGAACTCGAACGGCTCGGCGGCATTTCAGTGCTATCGCAAGGGGGCGGCGTTTGCCAATCCGTGCTTTACGCAGATCCACCCGACCTGTATTCCCGTGCACGGCGATCAGCAGAGCAAACTGACGTTGATGTCAGAATCGTTGCGGAACGACGGGCGGATCTGGGTTCCCAAGAAGATGGAGGATGTGAAGGCCATTCGCAGCGGGGCGAAGAAGGCGAGCGATATAGACGAGAAGGACAGGGACTATTATTTGGAGCGTCGTTATCCGGCGTTCGGCAACCTTGTGCCGCGCGACGTCGCTTCGAGGGCGGCCAAGGAGCGGTGCGATGCAGGGTTCGGGGTGAACGAGACGGGGCTGGCCGTGTTCCTCGACTTCAAGACCGCCATCGAACGCCTCGGAGTGGATGTGATTCGGGCGCGGTATGGCAATCTGTTCCAGATGTATGAGAAGATAACTGACGTCGACCCCTATAAGGAGCCGATGATGATCTATCCGGCGGTGCATTATACTATGGGCGGGATTTGGGTCGACTACGATCTGATGACCACCATTCCCGGACTGTACGCTATCGGCGAGGCCAATTTCTCGGACCACGGAGCGAACCGGCTGGGTGCTTCGGCGTTGATGCAGGGGCTGGCGGACGGCTATTTCGTGTTGCCCTATACCATCGGAAACTATCTGGCCAAAAAGATCCAGGAGCCGAAAGTCTCCACCGACACTCCCGCGTTCGAGCAGGCCGAAAAAGCTATCGAGGATAAGATCGCGAAGCTGCTTTCGATCAAAGGCAGGCACACCGTCGACGAGTTCCACAAAAAATTGGGTCACGTGATGTGGGAAGATGTGGGGATGGCACGCTCGAAGGAGAGTTTGGAAAGGGCCATTGTGGAGATTGCCAAACTGCGGAAGGAGTTTTGGAAAGACGTTTATGTGCCGGGGCAGAACGGCGAGTTCAACCAAGAGGTGGAGAAGGCATTGCGGTTGGTGGACTTTTTGGAACTGGGCGAATTGATGGCGCGCGACGCCCTGAACCGCAACGAAAGCTGCGGCGGGCACTTCCGCGTGGAGTACCAGACTCCGGAGGGCGAGGCGATGAGGGACGATAAGAACTATGCCTATGTTGCGGCGTGGGAGTACAAGGGCGAGGATGCTGCTCCGGTTATGCACAAGGAGGAACTGCACTTCGAAGTGGCCCATCCGGCGCAACGTAATTACAAGGATTAAGCACGTCGCCGAGCGGGGGCTGGTTGGTGAGCTTGTCGAACCACAGCCCGCCGCTGGGGGCGGCGACGGGCTGATAACTTGCTTTGCAAGTTATGTTATTTGGATAATTTTAAAACATATTATTATGAAAACACTGTTTTTTTTACTGACCGCCGTGCTGCTCGTCAGCTGCGGAGCAAAAGAGGTTACCCGTGAAACCATCGACGCCAAGCGTGCCGAGATCGAGGCCTACGTTGCCCAGGCAACGTCGAGCGGCGAGGACATCACGGAAGAGGTGATGGCGGAATACAACAAGATGATCGAACAGTACTCGGATATGTGCCGCACCTTTGTGGAGGCCAACCTGTATAACGAACAGGGGGCGAGTATGTTCATCGAGATGAACACAACGGGAAGCGGAAACATCGTTGCCCAGCCCGAATATTTCGATCTGTTCGACAAGTTCACGCCCGAATTGCAGGCAATGCCCGCAATGGTGAAGTTCCGCGAAAGTATGGACGCCCAGAAAGCGTTGGAGGCGAAGTTCTCAGGCAGGTACATCGAAGTTATCAGCACTTCGCCGGAAGGGAACGAGGTTAAGTTGAGCGATGTTGTGGCTGGCAATAAACTCGTCCTGATCGACTTCTGGGCGAGCTGGTGCGGGCCTTGTATGCGCGAATTGCCCTATTTGAAGGAGGCTTATGCCGAGTATCACGACAAAGGGTTCGAGATTTTCGGCATCTCGTTGGACGACGACGGTGACGCATGGCGTGCGGCTATCAAGGACAACGCGATGGATTGGGTTCACGTCGGTAGCGTGAAGGGTTGGGAAGAGCCCGCGGCCGTGGAGTATGGCGTTCGGAGCATTCCGGCGAGCTGGTTGGTGGATGGCCAGGGCAATATCGTCGCCCGCAACCTGCGCGGCGAAGAGTTGAAGGCGAAAGTTGCGGAAATTTTGAAGTAAAAAGATGGAAAACAAATTGATGAACCTGACGCTGAAAGTGTGGCGGCAGAAAAATGCTAAGGAAAAGGGTGGCTTCGAGACCTATCCCGTGGAGGGCATCTCGCCCGACACCTCGTTCCTGGAAATGATCGACATTCTGAACAACAAGCTGATCCACGAGGGCAAGGAGCCTGTCGCTTTCGATCACGACTGCCGCGAGGGGATTTGCGGGATGTGCTCGCTCTATATCAACGGCCATGCACACGGACCCGACAGCGAGATCACGACCTGTCAGCTGCATATGAGAAAGTTTCGTGACGGCGACACCATCACCATCGAGCCGTGGCGTTCGGCGGCGTTCCCCGTTGTGAGGGATTTGGTGGTCGAGCGGCAGGCGTTCGACAAGATATTGCAGGCCGGAGGTTTCGTGAATGTCAACACGGGCGGGGTTCCGGACGCCAACGCTATTCCCATTCCGAAGGAGGATGCCGACGAGAGTATGGATGCGGCGGCGTGCATCGGTTGCGGGGCTTGTGTGGCGACGTGCAAGAATGGCTCGGCGATGTTGTTTGTTGCGGCGCGGGTCTCTTCGCTGGCTAAACTTCCGCAGGGTAAGGTGGAGGCCGCACGGAGGGCAAAGGCTATGGTGGCCAAGATGGACGAGCTGGGCTTCGGCAACTGCACCAACACCGGTGCTTGCCAGGCCGAATGCCCGAAAGGAATCTCGGTGAGCCACATCGCAAGGCTCCACCGCGAGTTCCTCAGCGCAAAGTTTAAAGATTAAAGAACTAAGAGTTAAGAGTTAAGAACTAAGAGTTGTTATATGAAAGATAGCGTTTTGCGGACAAAGAGTTTTGCCTTTGCAATTCGGATCGTCAAGATGGCTCAGTGGCTTCAGACGGAAAAGAAAGAATTTGTTCTCAGCAAACAGCTTTTGAAGTCCGGAACTGCCATAGGAGCATTGGTCAGCGAAGCTATATTTGCTCAAAGCCGACCTGATTTCATATCCAAAATGAACATTTCTCTGAAAGAGGCTCACGAGACACTTTACTGGATAGAATTGCTGACCGCAACAGGGATTGTTTCGGAAGAGATGACCAAAACCCTGCATTCGGAGTGTGATGAACTCGTCGCTATCTTGGTTTCGACTATCAAAACCACAAAAATTAACTCTTAACTCTACACTCTTAACTCTTAGTTCTTAACTCTTAACTCCGGGAACTCGCCCAGGGTCAGGTAGTTGCCGTCGGGAGCGAGCTCGTAGAGAAAGTGGTCGGTGCCGTTGGTGAGCATCACATAGCGCGCGCCCAGCACACTATTGTAACGGTGGGCCTGAGCCAATGTCGCCCGCGTGATCTTCACGCCCGGAGCCTTACACTCGACCAACATCAGAGGGCGCGCCGCAGTGTCGAACACCACGATGTCGGCGCGCTGCGGCTGACCGTTGACGTCCACAGGGTACTCCTGGGCGATAAGTTTTTCGTCCACCCGCGACGCCAGAAACGCCAGGATCCGCCGCCGGACACCCTCCTCGGGCGTCAACACCAGATGTTTGCGACGAGCGCGGTCGAATACCCGATTTTTTTGCATATCTTTGCAAAGGTAATGAAAAGGCTTCTATTTTTGCTGTTGTTGACTCCGGTTTTTGCGGCGGCGCAGGAGCCCGCGCGGTATGGAACCGTGCGGCGCGAGGCGCAGTGGGTGCAGGAAATCGGCGATTTCGATGTTGCAAAAACCGCCGACAGCACCACTTTTGCCGCCCCTTTCCGGATCCCGTTCGAATGGGTCGACAGACGTCAATTTGTGCGTTTGGAGGGGGTTTCGGGCGCATACACCGTCAACGTCAATGGCCGAAAAGTTGCCGAGAACTCGATCGGTGCCGAGCCTGCCGAGTTCGACATCACCGAAGCGTCGCGCGAAGGGGTGAACGAATTGCAAATCGTGATCAGGGAGCATTATGAGGCCGAAATTTTGGAGGATTCGCACCCCGAAACCGAGCCGAAATTGCTGGGCGGAGTGAAAATTTTGTCCCAGCCGCTTATGCGCGTGCGCGACATCAGCGTCAAAAGCAGGTTCGAGAATGCCAATGGTCTGCTGGAACTTGGGGTGGTGATGCGCTCCCATCGACTGAACGAGCTGACGTACAATGTTGCGTACGAACTCTTATCGCCTGATGGTCAGGTGGTTGCGTGGGAGGACAAGGACTTTTCGCTCGATATGCGGCGCGACGACACGGTGCGATTTTTTGCCAACGTCCGCGGGGCGAAGGAGTGGAAAATCGAGGAGCCGAACCTCTATTCGCTCGTTGTTAAGACCACCCAAAACGGCCGCACGAGGGAGCGTGTGTCGTACAAGGTTGCTTTCCAGCGCGAGGGTGTGCGGAAGTTTGTGTCGCGGAAATTCGATCCGTCGAAAGATAGTGTCGAGAAGACTAAGTCCGAAGGGGTTAACTTGTTGATACTCACAGGATTACCTGCTTCGGACGAGTTCTACGACAGGTGCGATCGAGTGGGGATTTTTGTCTGTCCGACGGCCGACATCGACACCCATAAGAGCGGCGAGAGTCGCCGTCGCGGTGGCAATCCGTCGAACGATCCGGCTTTTTCGGACGAGTATCGCCGGCGCGCCCTTGCGATGTATCACCGCGCGAAGAATCATCCCTCGGTGGCGATGTTTTCGCTTGCTGCGGACGGCTCGGCAAACGGGATCAATCTCTACGAAAACTACCTGATACTCAAACAGTTAGAGCCTTCTCGTCCTGTCGTTTACGACACCGAGGAGTGGAATTCTGATTGATTTTTTGGTCTGCGGCAGTGGGTGTTTTTTAAATTTTCCATTGTCAATTTTCAATTTTCAATTATCTTTGCACCCGCAATCGGTTGGGGAATGCCGTGAAAAGCGGCAACAGTTCCTGCTACTGTAAGGTTCGTTGAGGGGTTTTCGCCCCCAAAACGCCGAGTCAGAAAATCCAAACGATTGCGGTTCTCGATTGTTTAACTGAATCCACAGAGAATGGAACGCAGTTTTTTGCTGTTTTTGGCTATTTTTTGTCTATCCGCCGCGGCCGGTCAGAGTGTCGTGCGGGTGGATAGTGTTGTGATTTCGGCTTCGAGAGAGGCACGGAACACTGTTATGCAATCGCTTGATAACGAGCAACTTACGGCTTTGTCGTCGGGTTCGGTGGCCGAAGCGATGCGCCATTTTTCGGGCGTCCGGATCAAAGACTATGGCGGCGTGGGCGGAATGAAAACCGTCGACGTTCACGGCCTGGGGAGCCAACACACGGGCGTTTTCTACGACGGGATCGCCCTCGGGAATGCCCAGAACGGCGTGGTCGATTTGGGGCGTTTTTCGCTCGAAAACATCGCCGACGTTCGGCTCTACAACGGCTCGGCGGGCTCTATCTTCCTGTCAGCCAAACAGTTGGCTTCGTCGAGCGGGCTCTATATCGAGCCGCGAAAACCGCAATTTTCGGAGGGCAAAACGAACAATTTCCGCGGCTCCATCAAGGGCGGATCGTTTGCCACAATCAATCCGGCGACAGTGTGGGAGCGACGATTTTCGTCCCGCGTGAGCGGCTCGGTGAGCGCGGAAGGACTCTATTCGTCGGGCAAATACCGCTTCAGATACGCGCGCGAGGGGGGTTGGGACACGGTCGGGATGCGCACCAACGGCGACGTGAGGTTCCTGCGGATCGAGGCGTCGGCGATGGGCAATTTGCATCACGAGGGCGGCAACCAGGGCTCGCAAAAAACGGGCGAATGGAGTGCAAGGGCCTATTTCTACGCCTCCGAGCGGGGCTATCCGGGCGCGGTCATCAAGCGCGCCGAGGATTCCGTGCCGCCTCCCGACGATCGCCAGGGAGATGTTTCGTTTTTTGCGCAAACCACTGTCCGTCAACGATTTACGTCGTTCTACTCGCTTCGGGCACAGGCCAAGGCGGCGTGGGATGGCACTCGATACAATTCGCAGCGGTTTCGGCAGAGCGAATTTTATCTCTCGGCGGCCAATCTGTTCGACCTTGCCAGACGTTGGAGTGCGTCGTTAAGTGCTGATATTCAATACAATACGCTCGCCGCCGAAATCTCGCCGCGTGTCGACGAACTCTTTCCCGACCCGCGCCGCCTGACCATTTTTGCCTCCGCAGCAACGGCTCTCGACCTGCGCAAAGTGAACATTCAAGCCTCCGTTTTGTGGACCGCAACGCGCGATTTCGGCAAAAACACAGCGTCGCAAAAGGGCATTTTTTCGCCCTCCGTTTCGGCATCGTGGAGCGTATCGCAAAGCCTTTCGGTGCGCGCAATGTTCAAAAAAACGATGCGCCTGCCGACCTTTAACGACCTGTACTACAACGACTTAGGTAACCGCAGCCTGCGACCTGAATTCGCCGTGCAGTGGAGCGCGGGCGCGGAATTTCTGGGAACTTTTCTGACCGCCTCCGTCGACGCGTACATCAATCGGGTGCGCGACAAAATCGTCGCCACGCCCACCGCAAACCAGTTTTCGTGGACGATGCTCAACCTCGGAAAGGTCGAAATTCGAGGAGTGGATGCAGTCGTCGAACCTCGCTTTTGCATAGCTAACTTGCTGATAAAGAGCCGATTGAGCTACACTTTTCAGGACGCCTCTCGGGGCGATGCCGTGCCCTATCTGCCGCGCCACAGCGGGTCGTTCGGTGCCGTTCTGTCGTGGCCCAAATGGTCGGCGGGCTGGAGCGCAATCTTCACTGGCATACGCTATCGCATTGGTAGTCAAACAGTTATGAACCGTCTCGACGCGTGGCACACCCACGACGTTTCGGTCGGCCGCGAACTCGGAAAAGCGAAAATTTCGATCCACATCAACAATATTTTCAACCGTCGCTACGAAGTCGTGCGGTGGTACCCGATGCCGGGAACTAACTTTAAATTAAACTTAACTATTTCATTATGAGACGATTAGCATTTTTTTTCGCACTGCTTTTGATCGCCTGCGAAGGCAAAAACGACCATCCCGTTCCGCCGCCCGACGAACGCACGTTGGGTAAAGGATTTTTTGTGCTCAACGAGGGACAAATGGGGGCGAACAACTCCACCCTCGACTTCTTCGACTACGACTCTAACTCGCTGATAACCAACATTTTCGAGGCACGCAATCCCGACGAAACGATGGGGCTGGGCGACACGGGGAACGACCTCGCGCTCCACGACGGACACCTGTTTGCGGTGATGAACGGGTCGGGTCTGGTGCAGGTCGTCGAGGCTGAAACCGTCGAGCTCGAAGCCACGATTCCGCTCCGAAATCCGCGCGACATAGCGTTCAAAGGCGGTTTTGCATACGTCACGTCGTGGGGCGAGGCGACTTTCGATCAGGGCAACCATCTCGGGACGGTGACCAAGATCGACCTGGGGACGATGCTCATAGTCGGTCAGTGCGAAGTGGGCTTCCAACCGGACGGTCTCGCGGTCGTTGGCGAACAGCTATATGTATGTAACTCAGGCAGTTGCGTTGCGCCGATGTATGACGACCGCGTGAGTGTGATCGACCTTGCAACCTTCACCGAGGTGAAAAAATTTCGTGTCGCGCCCAATTTGCGCACTCTGGTCGATGCCGGAAATGGCAAGTTGGTTGCCGTTCCGTGGATGGCCACCAACCTCTATATGATTGATACACAGCAAGATACGGTCATAGAGCTACCCATAACGGGTTCGTCCGTGGCGGTGAAGAGCGGGGCGATTTACTCGCTCGGGGTGTTCTACGATCCGGCGAACGGCTATGCGGCGACCATCTCATATTCCCTGTTTTCGGAGGGCGCGGTGCGTGGCAGTTTCATCACCGATGGTACTGATAGTCAAATAGTTACGCCTTATGCGGTAGCTATCGAGCCCGAGAGCAGCGAGATTTTTGTGACCGACGCGGCGGGCTTCGTCGCCGACGGCAGGGTGCACTGCTATTCGCCTGCGGGGAGGCTTCTGTGGAGCATCACGGTCGGTGTCGCCCCTGCAAAAATCGTGTTTAACTGACTTTTTGAGCGGCACCACCTATATCGTCCCGTTTGTGAAAACGATTTCGTATTTTTGCCGAAGCCACTAACACGCAATAAAACAATGAATACTAAAAACATACAAATCACAGAAACATCGATAGACGATTTAGGCCGAATCACGGTTACGATACGAAACGAACAGCCCACCGATTATCGGCGAGTGGAAGAGATCACTCGCAATGCGTTCTGGAATTTGTACGTTCCGGGCGCAAGTGAGCATCACCTTGTCCACACAATGCGCCATCACGCGGACTATATGCCGGAACTCTCTTTTGTGATAGAGCGACAGGGCGAGATCGTCGGAAGCATCCATTTCACCCGCGCTTGGGTGGTGAATCCGTCGGGTGAGGAGATACCGGTCATCCACCTCGGGCCGGTGAGCATTACGCCGGAATTACACCGGCAGGGGCTTGGTCGCCGGTTGATAACCCACGCCATCGACCGTGCCCGAGCCCTCGGACACCGCGCCATCGTGCTTGGCGGGTTCACATATCACTACCATCCCTACGGGTTCGTCGGCACGAAAAAGTGGAACATCTCTATGCCCGACGGCAAGTTCTATACCGGCATCATGGCTCTGCCGCTGTACGACGGGGCTTTGAACGGAGTGGCGGGCGTACTCAAATTCTCCGAAGCGCTCTATCCCGACGAAAGCGGGCTGGAGATGTTCGACGCTACGTTCCCGCCAATGGAAAAGCTCGTGCTATCTCACCAAAAAGATTTCGAGCGGGCTTTCGCCGAAGTGGACGAACAGGAGTATTCCGCTTCAAAGAGAAAATCCCTGTCAATCAGTTGATTAACAGGGATTTTTGGTACCCGGAGCCGATTAAGGGCAGTCAAAAATCGCCATTTTGAGGTAAATCGAAATCATTCGTCAAAGTTCTATAACAATCCGTTCAAGTACTTCACGATAGGGGATAACTTTTTGTGCGGGATTGGTTTGGAGTTCCAGCCATATTGTATATATTTGCAACAGCAAAAAAATTATTACACATGAAAAAATCCCGAAAAAAGGCCATATTGTGGACAATTAGCACGATCGTTTTCGTGAGCCTCATCGCTTTCACCGCGATTCCCTGTTTCATCATGAAATCCATGCTTGGCATGCACGTGGACTTCAATCAGACATTTACACCGGACCAGTTCGGGCTCGAGGCAGAGCACTTCTTTGTAAAAACGGAGGATGGGCTCGACATCTCGGCATGGGAGGTGACGACGGACGCTCCGAAAGCCGTCGTTATCTGCCTGTCGGGGATGCACGGTCCCTCGGCAACCGTCTATTTCGGTCATGCAAAACTCTTCCGTGAACACGGTTTCGCGACCATTCTGCTCGATATGCGTGCGCACGGGGAGAGCGACGGAGACAAAATATCGGTCGGATACAAAGAGTGGCGCGATGTTGAGGCGGCAGTAGCATATATCAAGGAAAAACCGTTGTACGACGGCGTTCCCATTGTCGCTTTCGGCGTATCGATGGGGGCAGCGACAGCCATCAACGCCGCAGGTGAGGTGGACGACATCGACGCAGTGATATCCCTGTCGGCGTTCTCCTCATGTGAAGAGGTCTTTTGCGACAATATGCGGACACAAGTTCCCCGGATCATCGCCGAAATTGAGCGACCTTTCGTCCATCTTGCGTCGTATTTCTTCTTCGGTGCGGAGAGTCGGCGCATCAAGCCGCGGCTGGAGATCGAAAAGTTGGGCGAAAGACCCATTCTGTTGATGCACAGCAAGGACGACACGCAGGTTCCGTTCGGGAGTTTTGAGAAATTGAAGGCCCTCGCTCCGGCGCATACGCAGACATTTGTACGGGAAGGAGATTTGCATTTCATCACGGAGCATTTCGCGAATCCGGAAGAAGATGCGGAGTATACCGGAACGATCATAGGATTTATAAACAATATGCTGTAATGAATTCGTCTTCCGTGCGGACAAGTACATCTCGGCTCGCACCCCACCTCAACGCCCGAAAAAACCACCTACATTTTCCCGAAATCGACGACGAGTGGTGCAAATGTGGTGCAAAAACCGAAACAAGAAAACCGCAATCGCTGATTATCAACGAATTGCGGTTTTTCTTGTACCCGGAGCCAGTACACAACCGTGCAAATATCGGAAATCATCGGAACATATATCTGCTGTATATCAACGTTTTAACTTTGACCTTTCGCTAATTTGCCGATATTTTCCCTTGTTTTGTCATTTAGTACACTTTTAGTACACCTTGAAAAAAGATATTTATTATCTTTGTCAAACAAAGGAAAACACGGTTAGACAAAGGCATAGCAAGGATGGCGAAGTTAGAAGCAAAGACCAAAGAAAACCCGAAATTGCAACAGCGTACACTTTCGGACGGGCGAATCAGCCTCTATTTGGAATATTACTTGGGGCATAAGCAGTGGATAGATGAGGAAACGGGCAAGACAAAGACGCAGCACCATCGCAAAAAAGAGAGCCTGAACCTCTATCTTCTCGCCTCTCCGCGCACCCCGAAAGAACGGCAAACCAACAAGGAAACGTTAGAGCTTGCCAAAGAGATACGGGCGGAACGGGAGCAGGAACTTAAAAAAGACCGCACGGGCAAACGCTTATTCACGGCAAAGGGCGTTAATTTCTTGGACTATTTTCAAGCGTATATCGACGGCTATACCAAAAAGGATATACGGATGGTGCAAATCGCCCTCAATCGTTTTAAGGACTTCTTACAGCAGAAACACCCAATATACGCCACACACATTAAGCCGGAGCAACTTACCAAAGATATGATGGCCGATTTTGTGGAGTATCTACAAAGCCGGAGTAAGGGCGAGGGAGCGAAAAGCATCTACCAAAGGTTCAAAAAGGTTATCAAATACGCCATTGAACACGATATTATGGTAAAAAGTCCGTGTACGGGTGTGGTGTGCATAGCGGACGATCAGATATTGCGAAAGGATGTTTTGAG
>QMCD01000799.1_pt1 | contig 21241 bp, 21 predicted proteins | sample 1821841 | NCBI WGS metagenome assembly QMCD01 (sample SAMN01991225, study PRJNA193472) | Termite gut metagenome, whole genome shotgun sequencing project. | isolation source: worker | host: Macrotermes natalensis
TCGGCGGGATCGTTGGGCGGCGTGGCGCGCAAGACGCGCGAGACGGGGGTGCTGTGCGAGGCGGCGGGGGTCGACGTGATATTTATCGAGACGGTGGGAGTGGGACAGTCCGAGACGGCCGTGCATTCGATGGTCGACATGTTCATGATGCTGCAAATCTCGGGCGCGGGCGACGAGTTGCAGGGCATAAAGCGCGGCATTATGGAAATGGCCGACATTGCGGTGGTCACCAAGGCCGACGGCGAAAATATCGAAAAGGCCGAGCTTGCGCGCAGTTATCTGGTCAACGCGCTGATGCTGTTTCCGATGCCCGACTCGGGACGGCGGCCGGGGGTCTTCACCTGTTCGTCGGTAACCAAAGCCGGACTTGCGGCGATCTGGAGCGACATGGAGGAGTACATGGCGTTCATTAAGGCAAACGGCTATTTCGCACGCAACCGCCGCCGCCAGAACCGCTATTGGATGTACGAAACTATCGACGCGGCCCTCAGGCGCGGGTTTTTCACCGACCCGGCGATCGAGGCGGCGTTCCCCGAATATGAAAAACGCGTCGAGGAGGACAAGATCAGCTCGTTCGTGGCGGCAAAGGAACTTCTCGGCAGATATTTTGACGGCAAACAATAAACAGGGAGGAAAAGTTGTTAGTAAATTAACAGGTACTCCGGACACTATAAAAAACAACATTATGAAAAAGCTATTACTATTGGCGATCGTGGCTCTCACGGCCGCGTCGTGCGAAGAACCGAAGGGCGACGAACTGTACATGTATTCGCAGGAATTCACTGTACTGGAGCAGGATTGGGAATTATCTCCCCGCGGTGAAAACGAGTATTTCTACCACACATTCCGGATGGACAGACTTACACGCGCGGTATGTGAGATGGGGGAAGTTTCTGCGACATGTTATGTGAACCACGATACGCAGTCGCAGTTGCCTGAAGTGCGCCATTTCGACAATTGGGATAATGCGTGGACCGAAACCATCAGTTATCAATACGCTCCCGGCGAAATAACGTTTATCGTGTATTATTCGGACTATACTTTCCTCGATTTCCAACCCGGGAGTATGACCTTCCGCGTGGTGCTCAACTATTAGGCTCGCTCGCCATAACACCGGCAGTTATATCCGGATTATGTATTATCTTTGGGGTCTGAAACCGAACTTACGATGAAGAGATCAGACCTTATAGTTGCGTTGTGTGCCGCCGCCGTGCTCGCGCCGTTTTTTCTGTTCGATGCCGTCTATGCGGCATACAAGGGCTTCAACGCCGCACATCCGATGATAATGAGCTTTATCAAGTTCGCCCTGCTTTCGACCTTCGGCGAGTGCATCGGGCTGCGGATCACGAATGGCGTTTACAATCGGAAGGGATTCGGCATTGTGCCGCGCGCGCTTGTATGGGGTGTGCTGGGGATGGGTATCAGCATGGCGATGACTATCTTTTCGACCGGGATCCTGGCCTTTATGACCTCGCTCGGCATGACAGACGCCGCAGCCGTGATGGGCGCGGGACTGACACTCAAGAAAGTACTCGTCGCGTTCTGCATATCGGTGGCCATGAACACCATATTCGCGCCCGTATTCATGACCCTGCATAAAGTCACCGACACCCATATCCTGCAAAGGGGAGGCACTCTGCGCGGTTTATTCTCGCCGATCGACATGGGAGGCATACTCTCCGGCCTCGACTGGCGCCGTCAGTGGGGCTTTGTTTTCAAGAAGACGATCCCTCTGTTTTGGTTTCCCGCCCACACGATAACATTCCTGCTGCCCGGCGACCTGCGCGTGCTGTTCGCCGCGCTTCTGGGTGTCGCACTCGGAGTGCTGCTCTCTATCGCGTCGCTGAAGAAAAGTTAAGCGCCTCGATAAACCCGGGGAAGAGGGTCCAAAGGTGTTCGGTTTGGAGCCAAAGTTCGCGTGCGAGGGTCTGGCGCGATGGTTTTTCGCTCTCGATCTCTTTGAGGTACGTTTCGTCGACAGGATGCGCGGCGGCGGTGAATTCATCGAAATATACGCCGAAGGTGTGTTTGAAACGGTGCAATTCGCCTTCGGGCAGGCTGCCGCGGCGGCGGAATTCGCTCCATAGCACCAGCAGTTCCTTGTCGGCATGCTTGTCGCTGATGTCGTTTATCACCTCGTCGAAAAGTTCCCATTCTTCGAGTGCCACATAGGCATACCCGAGCCTTTTTGATGCCTCGAAATGGTCTTCGGGGTCGAGTTCGAGCAGCATTTCGAGCATCGCGGCGCACATTTCGAAGTCCCCGACCAGAAAGTGGTCGATCGCCGAATAGTTAATGAGCAGCATCGCGTCGCGGCTGTCCTCGTCATCCCAGTCGAGCTCGATGTCGGTCGAGTCGGGGATCAGGTCCATAAGTTGCTGGAACGCCTCGAAACGTGTGTTGCACGCCCCTTCTATATCGCCCGCGGCCTCCTGCTGCCGGGAAATTTCGAGCGCGCGGCCGAAATCGCACGGCACGCCGCTGCCGCCTTCGTGGTAAACGATCCGGTAGGTGTTGGCCGGAGTGGGTTTAAGTTCCGCTTTTTGCATTTCCTTGTCTAATATTTATTTCAGAAGTTCCTCGAATTTAGCTTTCGTCCTTTCGTCGCTCGGGCGCAGGCCACGGGCGGCAAGGGTACCTGTGCGGTCGAAAAGCAGGTATTCAGGGATGCCGTCGATCCCGAAAGCCTGTCGCAGCGCGGTGCTTTGCACCTTGTCCAGATGGTGCTGAAGGCCGGTCATTTGCATTTTGTCCGGATTGTACTTCGTCCTGTTCCGGTGATGATCAGGCTTTCTTGGAATTTCTTCATGTCTATCTGGTTTGACATTAAACGCCCAAACAAAATTAACTTATTTTAAGTTATATAGCATCCGAAAATTCACGGGTTTTTTGCGGTTGATATAAAAAATCACCATAAACAATGCTTTTTTAAAGAAAATTTGTGATATTTGCATCCGCAAAGCGGTTTTTCACAACCGTCCTGCCGCAATAGCTCAGTCGGTAGAGCGCTTCACTCGTAATGAAGAGGTCCCCGGTTCAAGTCCGGGTTGCGGCTCTTAAAATCAGCGACTTACCAGATCGGATAGGTCGCTGGTTTTTGTTTGCGTGGGTCGAAAAGGGGGTGTTCGGGGGCAAATATTTACCCCTGTGTTTACATTTACCCCAAACGGTTTTACTACAAAAGAAATGAAAAAAGAATGACCTGCCCGATCTGATTTTCATCGACCTCGTCGCCCAGAATGTCGCGAAGCTTGAGCATTGCCCTCGACAGCTGCACCTTCACGGTACTCTCGGCAATTTCCAACTCCGCCGCGATCTCCTTTATCTTCCTCCTCTCGCCATAGCGCAGCAGGCATATCTCGCGACAGGCGGCGGGCAGTTGCTCGATCACGGCGTAGACCCTGGCCAGCAGTGCCTCCCTTTCGTCGTCGTCAAGAATGTCGCGCTGTACCAGTTCTTCGATATACATTCGACGGTTGTGGTCTTCGAGCGACAGTTTGCGCAGGTGACTGATACAACCGTTCCTGACCGAGCGGTTGAGGTATCCCCCAAGATTGGTGATCGCGCCGATCCGGCGGGCGTTGCGGTAGAGGGCTATGTATGCTTCCTGCACGATGTCGTTGGCCGTATCGCTGTCGAACACGTAGTTGAACGCCAACTCATGGAGCATGCCGAAAGTGGCGTCGAACAGCGTCGCGAACGCTTTTTCGTCACCGCGTTCGAGGGCACGGATCAAAGAGTGGTCGAAATTCACAGCATTCGGTTTTCTTAAGTTGAATTCTCCGCGGGCAAGCGCACCAAAAATGCACAACCATATGGCAAGTATAGTGAAAATTCCGACAACTTCCGTACCCATGTCCGCGGTGGCGTGCTTAAGAGGTTGCCGGACCGATAAGAATTCGTATCTTTACCAAGTAATCCAAGCCGGGTGCCGTGAAAATAACCGTAATAATAGCATATGACCCACATTGCATTTATTGATGCCGAGATAGGGCAAAGTAGCCACAAGGTGCGTGACATAGGAGGCATCAAGGATGACGGGAGTCGGTTTCACAAGGCTTCCATGCCGGAGTTCGTGTCGTTTCTGGGCGGGGTGCAATTCGTTTGCGGACACAATATTCTCGACCACGATATTAAGTATATCGGCAACGCGCTGCACGATGCGGGGATAGACCCGGCGAACATCATCGACACGCTGTTCCTTTCGCCGCTGCTTTTTCCGACGCACCCTTATCATGCCCTGTTGAAGGACGATAAACTGCAAACGGAAGAGGCTAACAACCCGTTGAACGACTCCATCAAGGCGCATGACCTGTTCCACGCCGAGGTTGCCGCTTTCGAACAGTCCGATGAAACGCTCAAACAGATTTTCTATGGGCTGCTGCATGACAAAAAGGAATTCGGCGCCTTTTTTCGTTTCATCGCCTACGCAAGCGAAAACACAGACCCCGAGCAGTTGATCCGCCGAAAATTCGAAGGCGGGATCTGCCGGCAGGCAGACCTGGCCCTGCTCATAGCAGAGCATCCGATAGAACTTGCATACAGCCTTTCTCTTATCGACTCTTTTATCCGGCACCGGGAAACACACTCTGTCACCCCTGCGTGGGTGCTGAAAAATTATCCCGAAGTCGAGCGGATCATGTTCCGCCTGCGGAATACGCCTTGCGTTACCGGCTGTGCGTACTGCGACAATGCGTTGGACATACACAAAGGACTGAAACGGCTGTTCGGTTTCGATTCATTCCGAACTTACGAGGGAGTGCCGCTACAGGAGAAAGCGGTCAAGGCTGCCATCGACAACCGTTCCATCCTCGCGGTCTTCCCCACTGGCGGCGGGAAGTCGATCACGTTCCAACTGCCGGCATTGATGAGCGGAGAGAATGCAAAAGGGCTGACTGTCGTCATTTCCCCGTTGCAGTCGCTGATGAAAGACCAGGTCGATAATCTCGAAAAAAACGAGATCACCGACGCCGTCACGATAAACGGACTGCTCGACCCGATCGAGAAGGCCGACTCTTTCAGGCGGGTCGAGGACGGATCGGCCTCGATTCTTTACATATCGCCCGAGTCGTTGCGCTCCAGAACCATCGAGCGATTGATCCTGAGGCGGAAGATAGTCCGTTTTGTGATCGACGAGGCACACTGTTTTTCATCGTGGGGGCAGGATTTCCGGGTCGACTACCTGTATATCGGCGATTTTATCCGGGCCATTCAGGAGAAAAAAAACCTCGAAGAGGGGATTCCCGTCTCCTGTTTCACGGCAACTGCGAAGCAAAAGGTGATCGAAGATATACGCAATTATTTCCGCGATAAACTTTCCATCGAACTCGAACTATTCTCATCGAAGGCATCGAGGACGAATCTGCAATACAAAGTTTTCGAGAAAGAGGAAAAAGATAAATACCAGGCTTTACGCGAATTGATAGAGGAAAAGAGTTGTCCCACGATCATTTATGTCTCAAGGACACAGAAAGCGTATTCCCTTGTCTGGCAACTATCCGAAGATGGCTTTCAGGCGAGGCCCTATCACGGGAAAATGGATACGAAGGAGAAAACGGCCAATCAGGAGGCGTTTATTTCGGGCGAGGTGCAGATCATGGTGGCCACGTCGGCTTTCGGGATGGGCGTCGACAAGAAAGACGTCGGCATGGTGATCCACTATGATATTTCCGACTCCCTCGAAAATTACGTTCAGGAAGCCGGACGCGCGGGACGCGACGAAAGCATTACGGCAGACTGCTTTGTGCTGTTCAACGACGAGGACCTCAGCAAGCACTTTATCCTGCTGAACCAGACCAAACTTTCGATCAGGGAGATCCGACAGGTCTGGAAAGCGGTCAAAGATATTGCGCGGATCCGCCACGCTGTGTCGAGCTCGGCGCTGGAGATCGCCCGGAAAGCGGGCTGGGACGACAATGTGGATGAGATCGAGACCCGTGTGAAGACTGCCATCGCGGCATTGGAAGAAGCCGGCTACCTGAAAAGGGGGCAGAATATGCCTAAGGTTTTTGCCAACAGCATTCTCTCTAAGAATGTGCAGGAGGCCATTGACAAGATCAACGCATCGGAGAGGTTCGAGGAGAAACAGAAAGAAAAGGCGATACGGATTATCAAAAAACTATTCTCCCAAAAAAGCCGCAGGCAATCGAGCGAGGAGGGTGCCGAATCGCGCATCGACTATATCAGCGACCACCTGGGGATTGTCAAAGGAGAGGTGATAAAAATCGTCAATCTGCTTCGCGAGGAGGGGATTTTGGCCGACGCGAAAGACCTGACGGCATTCATCAGGCGAAGCGAGGGCGAAAACCATTCGCTCAAAATAGTCAAGGCATTCAACCGGATCGAGAATTTCCTGCTCCCGCTCTTCGAAGAACGGGAGAAAACATTCAACCTCAAAGAGTTGAACGAACAGGCCGAAGCAAACGGCTGCGAAGATGTCAGCATCAATAAGCTGAAAACCGTGATCAACTTTTGGACGATAAAAAACTGGATCAAAAGGACGAACCAGGAGTATTCCAAAAACCATATCGCGGCGGTCTCCCTTTACCCCGAAGAGGTATTGCGTGAGAAAATGGAGAAACGCTACGCACTGGTCCAGTTCATCGTGAAATTTCTCTACGGGAAAATCCCGCGGGAGAGTTCCGGGAAAGATGCCGCAGGCAATGAGGTGTTGGTCGAGTTCTCAGTTAACGAGTTGAAAGAGACCTTTGAAAAAACGACATTGGATTTCGGGAAAACTATCACTCCAGAAGATGTCGAAGACGCTCTTTTATACCTGTCGAAGATCGACGCCATCAAAATCGAAGGGGGCTTTCTCGTGATATATAACGGTTTGACCATCGAGCGGCTTGAGAAGGACAACAAAAAACGCTATAAAGCTGAGGATTATCAAAGGCTGAACCAGCACTACGAGAACAAGATGCAGCAGATCCATATCGTCGGCGAATATGCCAGGAAGATGATCACCGATTACCGGGACGCGTTGCAGTTCGTCGAGGACTATTTTCATCTGAATTACTCCTCGTTTCTGGGCAAATATTTCAAGGGCAGCCGACGGGAAGAGATCAGGCGAAATGTGACCCCGGCCAAGTACCGACAGCTTATCGGGGACCTTTCGCCGACACAGTCGGCGATCATCGGGGATCAGGAATCGAAATACATCGCCGTTGCCGCCGGCCCCGGAAGCGGCAAGACACGGGTGCTGGTACACAAACTGGCCTCCCTGCTTTTGATGGAGGACGTGAAGCACGAGCAGTTGCTGATGCTCACTTTTTCGCGGGCGGCGGCGACAGAATTTAAGAAACGGCTTCTGGGATTGATCGGCAACGCGGCAAACTTCATCGAAATAAAGACATTTCATTCCTACTGTTTCGACCTGCTCGGCAAGGTCGGGAGCCTTGAGAAATCGGACGACATACTGACAAAGACGATAGAGAAGATTAAAAGCGGAGAAGTGGAACCGAACCGGATCACAAAAACCGTTCTGGTTATCGACGAAGCGCAGGACATGGACGAAGATGAATTTGCCCTGATCAGCACCCTGATGGAGCGGAACGAGGATATGAGAGTTATCGCCGTCGGGGATGACGACCAGAATATATTTGAGTTCCGGGGCGCGAGTTCAAAATATCTCGAACAGTTTATCGAGGGGAGCAAGGCGACGAAATATGAGTTGACCGATAATTATCGAAGCAAAAGCAACCTTGTCGATTTCACGAACCAATTTGTAACAAGTATCCGCAAACGCCTGAAAGACACTCCGATCGTTGCCAGGCAAACCGACAACGGTAAAATAAAAGTTGTACGTTATCAAAGCGGCAACCTCATCACGCCCCTCGTGCAGGATATACTCGCGACCGGCCTCACGGGAACGACCTGCGTGCTGACAAAAACGAACGAAGAGGCGCTGCAGATCACAGGGCTGCTTCTGAGAAACGGAATGCAAGCCCAACTGATCCAAACCAACGAAGGTTTCAGCCTGTTCAACCTTGCGGAGATCAGGTTTTTTCTAAACTGTTTGAACCAGGCGGATGATATTTTTATAATCAGCGAGGATGTTTGGGCCGATGCAAAACGGGAGTTGAGAGAGAGGTTCCGCAACAGTTCCAAATTGGAGATATGCAACAACCTGATACGCGATTTCGAACAGACCAACCCGAAAGTGAGATACAAATCCGATCTGGAGGTCTTTATTCGTGAGTCCAGATTGGAAGATTTTTGCAGTGAGGACGGTGAGATCGTCTTTGTTTCAACTATTCATAAGGCGAAAGGGAAAGAGTTCGACAACGTGTTTCTCATGCTCGACAATTTCGACCCTGCAAGGGATGAAGCCAAACGGCAGCTGTATGTCGCCATGACCAGAGCGATACAGAATCTGACCATTCACCTCAACTCCGATTTCCTCGATGGTATTTCTGCCGAAAACATGGAACGGATCGAAGATCACGCGACTTATCTGCCGCCGGACGAGTTGGCAATGCACCTGACACACAAAGACGTTTGGCTGGGCTATTTTGCGTCCCGGCAATCTCTTGTTTCTCCACTCACAAGCGGAGACCATTTAACCGTAAATAATGACGGATGCTCCAATCAAAGAGGACAATCCGTTTTGAAATTCTCACTGAATTTCGCCGACCAAATCGGAAGCATGAAGGATAAGGGATATGAATTGAAGCGTGCGAAAGTGGGCTGTATCGTTTACTGGCAGAAAGAGGACACGGGACAGGAAGTGAAAATCGTTTTGCCCGAACTTTATTTCGAACGGAAGAATAATCTATAAAACAACCCCGAAAGCCGGACACAGGCTTTCGGGGTGTATTTTATTTCCCGTTCATGTACATGAAGTATTGCTATGAATCCTCCCTGACGCAGCGGACGCTGGCAGCGTTGGCGGCGAACATCGACAACTGGTTTCCGCCCGTGGTTTCGTACCTCGTGCCGTCGGCCCACTTGCTGTACTACACGGGAATATCCGTTTGCGAGGTGTAGAACATGAACACGCCCATGTCGGGAACTACGGTGGCCGTGTAGTCCACATACCCCGAGTAGGGGATGAATCCGTAGGGAGTGCCGTTATGGCCGTTGTCCGCCTCGACGGTCGCCCGGTCGGCCGACACGTCGGTACCGTCGTACCACAGACGCGCCATCGACTCCATCGATAGGTCGCTCCACGACCAGATGCCCGTCGAGGCGTTCAACGAGGAGATGAAATCGCCGGGGTTCTCGATGCTGTACCGGATACCGGCGGTCATGCCCGGGTTCGCGATCGTGATCTCGCGACCGTTATCGCGCGCGTCATCGACAAGCCGCTGTCCGACCGCATGGCCTCGACCATCCGCCACAACCGCGTCCGCGGCAGCCACAGCATCGAGCTGATGACCAACATCGTGGCCGAACTGAAAGCCTCGGGCATGAGCGACGCCTGGATCATGAAACACATCGGCATGGACAAGGACGAACTGCTGCGGCTCAAACAGCTCTCCGGCCTGGCCACCCTCTTTGCCGACAAGGAATTCAGCGTGCTGGAAACCGCCCCAAAAAGGAATTACCAAAATTAAAAAGCCCCGCGTCAGCGGGGCTTTTTCTATCTTAACTTACTGCCGATTAGCTGGATAAACTCTTCACGGGTTCGCATCTGAGAGAGAAATACGCCGGTGAATGCCGATGTCGTGGTGACGGAGTTCTGCTTTTGCACCCCGCGCATCTGCATACACGTATGGCAGGCTTCGATCACCACCGCCACACCCATGGGGTTGAGGGCCTCGTGGATGCAGTCGCGTATCTGGACCGTGAGCCGTTCCTGTACCTGAAGCCGGCGAGCGTAGGCCTCGACCACCCGTGCGATTTTCGAGAGGCCGGTGATATATCCGTTGGGGATATACGCCACGTGCGCCTTGCCGTAGAACGGCAGCATGTGGTGTTCGCAGAGGGAGTATAGTTCGATGTCCTTGACGATCACCATCTGCTTGTAATCCTCCTTGAACCGTGCCGAGAGGACTATCTCCCGCGGGTCGACTCCGTATCCCTGCATCAGGAATGCCATAGCCTTGGCCACGCGCTCGGGGGTTTTCTCCAGTCCCTCGCGCCCCACGTCCTCGCCCAGCAGGGTGATTATCCCGCTGTAATGCTCGGCGAGTTTCTCGATCGTCTCCTGATCGTACCGCTCTTCTTTATTGTATATCCCGCTCATTACGTGTTCGGTTTATTCTTGTCCCGGATCACTGGGGCTGACCCATGATATTTCTGTATCGTCGCTTGTCAATATTCCAGTAACTTCGCATTTGCGCACCAGTTTCGCTCCGACGCCATAGTTTATGGCGACAGGGGTGATCTTGATTTGCGTTATGCCCTGCATCTCGAAAGCATTAATGTTCAGTGCGAACTCAACGGATTGCGTCGTCGTTGCCGTATCCGACGCGGGGGTCTGCAGGAACAGGTTCAGCGGGATCTGATAAAAGTCATTGACCATGGAGTAGTAAGAATTTGCCACCCCGTTACCGTTACACGCCTGAATGTAGAAGCCGTAGGCCTCCGCACCTGTATTTATGAACTTTGCGTAGAGTTTATTGTTGTTATAGTAGAATTCTTCCACTTCAACCTCGTCGAGAAGCTCTGTTTCGGCAAAGGATACCGGGTAGGTGAGTTCCCAGTCATGCCCCTTGACGCCTATCGGATTGAACGAATACGCCCCGTCGAGGTCGGTCAATTCGTCGTATTGCAGCGGATCGATCTGGCAAAACTTCAGGTCTTTGTTGGTATCGATCTCCAGGTCCACCCCGTCCTTTTTTATCTCTCCATGGTCCAACGCCTCGTCGCCGTCATATTCGAACCCGGCATAGAGGACGAATTCGTTGTCCGACTCCTGCATAACATGAAGTGTAACGGTGGATATGGTTATTTCCGGGAAATCCGGTTTGTCGATGCATGAAGCAAATGCCGCGAGTGCAACGGCGGGTAACAGCAAAAGTTTGCCGGCAAGTCCTTGGATTTTCATGAGATTGGTTTTAATGATACAAAGTTGAGGATTAATTTCGGGAGTTACAACTATCAGATGCAAAATCAGCCCACGGCGTTGCATAGGGTGGGCGATCACCGGCACTTTTTCTGTCACACCAGTCTCCGCGTCGTTGTCCCGGCCGTTAGCTCCATCCGGTCCGGGTCAACGCCCTCGACAAGAACGATCCCCGGACGTTTACCGGTCTCGATAGAGCCGTAAACACCCTCCACGCCGATGGCTTCGGCTCCCGCGGACGTCGCCCACCGCAGGAGCGTTTCGAGCGGAATTCCTCGCAGTGATCTCAGTTCGTCGATCATCGACAGGTCCGTATTTGAGGCCAGCGAATCGGTGCCTGTCGCGACCCTTACCCCGGCGTCCATCAACATGCGGGCGGGCGGTTCGGCATCGTTTATATAGCGGTTCGAGCGCGGGCAGAGCACGAAAGTGACGTTATCGCCGAAGTGGGCGGCAAGCATGTCCACCTCGCGGCGGGTGATGAAAGTATTGTGGACAAGCAATATCCGGCGGTCGGCGGGTATACAGCGGACGATCCGCTCTGCAGGGGATGTGTAAATGGCCGGGAAGTCTATACTCCACCCGCGCGCTTTGTACCAATCGTGCATCGCCCCGTGCCCGGCGTAGAGTTCCTCCTCCTCGCGGCTCTCCATGAAGTGTATCGACAACGGCGTGTGTTCCGGTCCGCCGACAGCTTCGAGGAAGGCGTGGTCGTCGAGCGAGTATGTGGAGTGGGGGGTGATGGTGGCGGCAAGCCCTTCCGTGCGGGCTTCTGCCAACAGGGGGAGTATGGTTTCGGCCCGCGCCTTCAGACCGAATATTTCCAGAAATGTATGATAATGCACGCGGCTCCGTTTCTTGACGCCGAACGTGACGTCGCCGTTCGATATATCGCCCACGACCGAAACCCCTTCGGCGAACATGCGCGCATCGCGGTAGTCGGATGCCTGTTCCTGCTGCATGCGGGAGAAGTTGTTGCGCACGTTGGCGAGACCGTCCGCAAACCCTGTGAACCCACCGCCGGGAGCGACCGATCCTTTAAGGTATGAAAGTTCAAGATGGGTATGCGCGTTGACCATCCCGGGGATCAGGATGCCGCTGTAGAACTCCACGCCGTAATGGGAGTCGATCCCCTCGTACGACCCGACCTCCAGCACCGTTCCGTCCTCAGAGAGCGTCACCACCCCCGACGGGATCAGCCCCGACGGGGTCAGGACGTAGTGCGCTGCTATCCTGCGCCACGGTATTTTCTTCATTTTTAGGAATTAAATCGAGCCGGAAAAACGTTTTCATCAGCGAGTCCAACGCCTGCTCCTTCGGCAGGAAGTATACCACTTCGAGTGAATCTACGGTCAAGTGGGGTCGTTTCATTTCCCGTACGGGATAGCTGCCTAACGCCAGTACCAACACGCTGTCGGCGGCCGTGGCCTCGAATTTTTGGGGTGCCGGGCTTTGCCGCTTCAGTTTGGTGAGCGTCTGCGAGAAAGCGGACCGGCGCAGTCCCATCGTGTCGATTATAGTACCTGCGATCCGCAACACGCCGTTTTCATCAAGCGAATCGACAAGATACTTATAATTAACCTCATAACTACCCGCCCTCAATGGCAGGGAGATACGGAGTTTCGACGTGTCACTCACCTTTTCGGCCGTGATGCGCTCCTCGTAGAGCACTTTCCGCATAAACATCCGTCCGGTGCGTGCATCCACCGTGTCGAGCGCCGCGACCCTCCCGTCCAACAGTCCCGACTCGCGCTTCAGGTCCTCGATCGACAACTCCACAATATCCAGAAGGGTACGGTTCTTCTCCTTCGAGATTTCCTGCACCGTATACTCCAGATCGCGCAGCGTGTAACCGTACCGTTCCAGTATCGGGCGGTATATATCGAGGCTGTCCAGTCGTATCGTACGCGACATTTGCGGGTTCGACTGATAATAGGCGTTCACCAGGAACGCATCTTTGAATACTTCCTTCAGATCGTTGCGCGGGATCTCCCGCGGGCCCGTACATCCGGCCCCAACTGCTAACAGCGCTATATATAAAAGTACCTTTTTCATATCCTTGCTTCCGAGCGCGGGATCATCTTCGCGACCGTAAATTTAATAATAATATAACTCACCGCAATAAACGCTGCGGCGATCAGCATAATATCGCCCGCCTCGACCACTACGGGATAGGTATCTACGATGAAAGTCTGGGCCTGGATCCTTATTACCCCGAATAATTGCTGCACCCAGCATATCGACAGTCCGAGCAGCATTCCTCCGCCCGCGCCTATCCCCGCGATCAGCATCCCCTCACGCACGAATATCCCCCGTACGAACCCCACCGTGCCGCCCATCGAGACTATCGTGCGCAGGTCGGCACGCTTGTCGATTATCAGCATAACCAACGATCCGACTATAGTGAACGACGCGATAACCATCACCATCAGGACGATCAGGAAAATTCCCCACTTTTCATAGGCCATTATGCTGTACAGCGACGCCTTTTGTTCATAGCGCGTGAGTACCCTGTATCCGTCGCCAAGCTCCTCGCGCAATGCCGCCTGCACTTTTTTTTGCGTCGCGTCGGGCGCAGTCTTAACGAAAACGGAGGTGAACCTCTCCGGGTAATCCAGCAAATCCTGTGTGAAATCCAACGGGGCGAGCAGATATTGCCCGTCGGTCTCGGCGTCGAGCCTGAACAGCCCCGACGGATAAACCGACTCCGTCCGGTAGCTGTCTATCGGAACTATCGGATTAAAACGCCCACGCCGCGGCACATATACCTTAACCGGATCGAACAGATTGATATTAAGCCCCAGGCTGTAAGCCAATCCCTCGCCCACCAATGTCTGCCGCACCTCGCCGTGAACAGGCTCATACTTCCCTGCGCTCACCATACCTTCGATCGGCACAACCGACGGGTAACTCTCGTCCACACCACGGATCGTAGCTTCTTTCTGCCTGTCGCGATAACGCAGCAACACCTGGTCCTCCAGCACGAACGATACTCCGGCGACCCCATCCACAGCCATCAGCCTCCCGCGGTCCAACTCCCCCTCCCCGAAAACCTTTCCCTCGGCCGGCATAATCGCAATATCCGGATCGAAGTCCGTGTACATTTGCCGGATAAGTCCGTCGAAACCATTGAAGACCGACAGCAAAATAACCATCGCCGCGACCGGGATACCTATTGCGAACGCACTTACCCGCGAAATAACATTTATCACCGAATGCGACTTCGGCGAAAAGAGGTAGCGCCTTGCGAACAGCGACGATAATCCTTTCATTAACCGTTAACCACTAATCACTGACCGTTATTGAGTATTCCTTCGATATTTTCGATATATTCGAGCGAGTCGTCTAGCATGAATGCGAGTTCGGGGACTTGTTTCAACTGGTGTTTAATACGTGCTCCGAGAGCTTTTCGTATCATCCAGTTATTTTTTTCGAGTACGACCATCGCCTGGCGGCTTCTCTCGAAGGGGAAGATGCTCAGGTACACTTTTGCGAAACTCAGATCGGGGCTTACGCGCACTACCGTCACCGACGCCATCACGCCCGGCAGCAACCCCGCGGCTTCCCTGGTCAATATATCGCTTATATCTTTCTGGATCTGCCTGGCTACTTTGAGCTGTCGCGTGGTTTCCGTTTCCATCTATTTTATCTTTTTTGAAACTGTTTCTGCAGCCTCCTCCCCGCCCGTCCGGGTGCCGGTATCAGGGACAGCGGGGGCTTCTTCGCGGACGATGTCGCGCACGGCCTCTTCAGTTACCGACCGTCCCTGCGGGGATTTTATACCGCCCTTCCCCAGTCGCCAGAATACGCCCACCGCAAACTGCATTCCGTCGAGCGGCGACCGTAGATATTCGTTCGTTTCGTTTTTATTCCAGTTTTTGAGCAGGTCGGAGTAGCCGATGTAGTAGCGCGCTTCGGCGAAAAGTTCGATACGTCCCGTCGACCATGAGATCCCGCCGCCGCCTATCAGGCCGTATGCCAGCCGGTTGTCGCGCGTCAGCCTCATTTGGTAATTCCTCTCCTCTGATGTGTCGAGAACGTATGAAATATCTTTCTCCGTTGAACTGACGACATACGATAAAGTTACGCCGGCATTGAGAAATACCCGCACCCGCTGTCTGAACATATAGACGTGCGGCTGCCAGCATACAGGCACCATTATCGCGTTAACCTTTCGTTCATAGCCCGACTCCTGTTCTCCCGTCACGTTGTTCAGGGTCACCTTCCTGAACCCCTGCTGCATGAGTATCGCATCCACCTCGACGCCGCCCACGAATTTTTCATCCGTGTAGTATTTCCACGACACGCCGCCCGAGTATAGGCCCCACAGGGTGGCGCTCTCGAAGCTGGTTTGAGGGTACAGGCGCGACGACCCGCTGCCGTATCCGCCCCGGACGCCGAAATAGTGCTGCGCCGCCGCGTCCCCCGTTCCTGCCGCGAGCAGTGCGGCTATTGCCAGCGCGTATGTCAATACTTTCCTCATCTGGTTTACCTCATTCCGGGCAAGCTGAGCCCCGATCCGCGCATCACATCCGTTGCGCTTCCGCCCGACTGTGGCTGTCTGGCCTGCTGCTCACGGCGCTTGGCGATCTCCTCGCGGAGTTTTTCGAGCCGCACGGCCTCCTGCTCCCTCAGTTTTTCGATCACCTGCTCCATCGTCATCGGGGCGAAGAGCGTGTTCATATTTATCGTTATGTCTATGTTCCAGTCGGCCTTGGCCTCTATCAGCGGGTTGCCCGGCGTGTGCATGTAAATTTCCGTGCGTTCCGGCTGACGCCTTTCGACCATGTTGCCCGTGTCCCACTCCCCATTGTCGTTCATGTCCTCGATCACAGATATTCGGACATTGCCCGGCGGCACATAGTTGAACACATGCAATCCCGAACGCGCGCCCTTTATCTCTCCGATCATATTCCCCGATTCGTTCTGCAACTGCAACACGTACGTACTCTCGGGGGTCTTGCCCGCGACCGTGACGTTAAGCCTCGCGAACTCTGCCGGGTCCATGACCGTGAACTTCCTGATTATCGAGTCGTTCATTTGTCCCGCAACATCGGTCAGCGCACCCGGTAAAATGGTGATCACGTATTCCTCGCCGGGGTTCCACGCGGTCGCAAGTTTATATTTTCGCATGTTAACCGTGTCGGGCGTCAGGGCGAGGGGCACCGTGCGCATATCTTCGCCCGCACCCTGGGTAAGGGCGATCGCGGGCATATCGATCCGCGCCAGCGGATAGTCGAACGATATTTCAACGCCCTTCTCCGGATTGACGCTTCCCGAGGCGCTGAACTCGTGTTTGAACGGATTGGGAGGTTTCGGAGGTTCGCGTCCCTCTTCGATGGCCTCCTCTATCTCTTTCTCCAGCCTCTCCCGCTCGCGCTCCTGTTCGCGGCTTTCGAACGCCTTCCAGGGGAGTTTCAGCTCCTGCGTATACGGTACAAGTACGTTGAGCGAATCGTGCCGCATGTATGTTATCCGCCCATTTATGGTGTCGGGCAACTGTTCCGACGGCACGTTCAGCCACAAGGCTATCGAGTCGCGCGTGGGCCTGAGATATTCGCGAATTATCTGCGAGCCGTCTATATTTTCGAACGTCAGGCTGTCTATCTGCGGCCATGGTGCGCCGAAAACGAGCATTATCTTGTGCTGGAGCGGACGTTCGTTTTTGGTGAGCGACTGACGCCTGCGGGTCGCATCGGTGAACATGCGGTAATACAACTGCGGGTCGGCCACTAAATAGTGGCGCGTCGTATCGAACCAGACATTGAACGACGGCATCGTGGCAGGGTTGTACACCGAGTCGAGGAAGCCGATCATATCCGTCCCGGCGTCGTATTTCTGGTTGTTATTTTTGTCTCCTATCGCATAAACGCGATAGTCCTTGGCTTTCAGGTTCTCGGCGATGAATATGCCGTTGCCGTGCGCACGGCCGATAGCCTCCGGGAGGTTATTGAATACCGTCGAGTCGTAGCCCGGGACCGAGTCGAGTGCTGCGTCGTAGAAAAAGATGAACGCCTTGCTCACACTGTCCCCCTTGGCCGCGTCGACCGTATAGCCCGACATCACCATCGTGTCGATCTCCCCTCCCGTTGAGAAGACGTAGCTGAAATCGTGCAGCGGATTGCCCTCGTTATTATCGGCGATGGCCGACCCGAAGCGCCAGGCGTATGTGGTGTTATCCTTCAGTGTATCACGTATGTCGATCCTGATCCCGCGCCCGCGGAGCGTCACCGTCGGCTTGGTGTTCATCGCAGGCGAGGTGTAGAATTCTTTCTGAAGGTCCTTCAACTGCACATACTCGTCGAACTCGATGAACACGGTTTTATGGTTGAAATGGAGCGTCCTGTTTGCCGGGTACATTTTGACCACCACCGGCGGCAGGGTATCCTTCGGCCCCCCCGTCGGGGCCATGGTACGCGCGCAGTTGGCCAACAGGCCCGTGCAGAAAAATGCCGCCGCGGCACTCTTCACGACGAACATCCATATTTTTCTTTTCTGCGTGTCGCTCATCTCGCTTTCTTTTCCGTGCGCAAAGATAGTCAGAATTAATTATTCCGCGCCCTCTTCGCCTTCATCTTCATCTTCGCCCTCACCCTCCTCGTCTTCCGGATCCGGATCGGGATCGGGCTCCGGTTCCGGCGCGACGTATTTGTTGAGGATCGTCCATCCGGTTTCGGTATAGGTCGTGGTCGGGGTTTTGGGATTCCGCCATGGACGGAAGTATATGCTCAGGTAGATTGTGCCTGCGTCGGCTGCCGGCTTCAGTTCGCGCCATGCGTAGATTTCATCCTCCTTGTCGTACACCACGAGGTAGTGCCTTCGTTCGCCCTGGAGGCTCCCGAGCAACAGGCTGCCGTCTTCCCGCTGCTGGAATGTCGCATTGGCATTCAGTGTCATATGCACCTCGCTGATAGTGTCGGACAGCACTCCCTGCACCGCATCTTCGTAAGAGAGCGGTTTCCATTTCGTGCCCTCCACATCCATAAAGATATGGGCGGTCACCTGCTGCGGTATATCGTAAACGTCTTCGCCGCCCTCCTCCGCCGGTTCTTTTTCGCGCAGGGGCGTTATCACGTATACGCTCTCTCCCACCTCGGATTTGCACGCGGGTACGGTGAATATCGCCGCCAGCGTTATCGCTATTATCGTTATGTGCCGGATATTTTTCATCTTAATATAATCATTTACCCGTTAATTTCAGTTCCGCAAGCATCTCCCCGGCCGTTTTCCCGCTGACGGGATGCACCATCCCGGGCAGGACCTCGGCGAGCGGTGCGAGCACGAACTCCCGAATGGCGATCAGTGGATGGGGAATGGTCAGCCGTTCCGTTCCGATCACCAGATCATCGTAAAACAATATATCTATGTCCATCGTCCGGGATGCATACCTGTGCGCACCTGCAACGCGCTGCCGTCCCGATTCCGCCTCTATCCCCTGCACCGCGGCGAGCAATTCGAAAGGCCCCAACGGCGTCTCCACCACAAGCACCTGGTTCAGGAAAGCCCCGGCCCCATCTTCCATATCGCCCCACGGCTCGGACTCCCTGACCGACGAGCATGCCTCGATCCTGCCCACCCTCGCGGCGATCATCTCCCCTGCCGCGACGAGGTTCGCCCTCACATCGTCGACATTCCCCCCTGCGATAAGCACCGTCCGCGCCATATCAGAGCCTGTTGATCTGTTTGCTCACCATCAGGGCGAAGTGGGTGAACACCATCCTCGGGTTTCCGTTCTGTCCTATATGTGCGAGCGCAAGCTCTATCTCACTAACGAGCGATTCTATATTATGATTGCCGATGAACGGAGAAAAATTTCGCGAAAATTTCAATTCCTCGCCCCAAAGGTTGGTGATGCCGTCCATTCCGGCGTTCAGCATATAGTTCTCGCGCAGCATCCGTACGCTGTATTGCAGCAGGCGTTTCTGCTCCTCGCGTCCCATTGCCGCGACATTATCCGCCCACTCCAACAGTTCCATGTGCTTGTCGTTGTACGACAGGCGCATAAGTTGCGTAAAGAGGTCGAAATATTGCTCCGTGGCCTCGCTTCCCGCCCCCTCGGCCAATCGCCGCGCTTCGATCAGATCGCCGCCGGCAAGCCTTGCGACGTCTGCCGCCTCGTCGCCCGGCAGGTCGAATTTTGCGCGCAGCCACTCCTCCGTGTCCTCCTGTTCCACGCCCGGCACGGCCACCTGCTGCGTGCGCGAAAGGATCGTGGGCAACAATTTGTCCGGCGCCTCGCTGACGAGCAGGAACAGCGTCCGTTCCCACGGCTCCTCCAGTATCTTGAGCAGCGTGTTGGCCGCCTCGGTGCGCATCCTTTCGGGCAGCCACACGATCATAACCTTATAGCGCGCCTCGAACGACTTGAACGACAGCTTGCGGATCACCTCGTCGGCCTCGTTGCGCGTGATGATTCCCTGCTGATTTTCAATATCTATCGCGCGGTACCACATAGCCTCGTCGAACACCCCGCCGGTCGCCGCCCACAGTTCGCGCCACTGCGGCAGGAACGCATCGCTCAACGGCTTCTGCGAACCGCCCTTGGTCGAGTTAACGGGGAAAACGAAATGCAGGTCGGGATGGGCCAACTGCGCGATCTTGCGGCACGCGGGGCACTCGCCGCACGAATCGCCGTCCCGCCGGTCGGTGCAGTTCACATACTGCGCATAGGCCAAAGCAAGCGGTAGCGTCCCCGCCCCGCTCGCACCCGTGAACAGTTGTGCATGGCTCACACGCCCCTCGTCGACGCCCTTAGCCAGCCGCCGCTTCAGTTCGCTGTGTCCTGCTATTTCGCTGAATTTCATCTATTTCGTTCCCGTATGCCCGAACCCTCCCGTACCGCGCTGGGTTTCGGAGAGCTGGTCGACGGCCTGCCATTCGATACGTTCGAAGCGTGCGACGACCATCTGTGCGATCCGTTCGCCGGGCTTGAGTTCGTAGTCCTGCGAGGAGAGGTTGGCGAGTATCACTTTTATTTCGCCGCGGTAGTCGGGGTCGATCGTTCCGGGGGTGTTCAGCACCGTGAGCCCGAATTTGGCCGCCATTCCGCTGCGTGGGCGTATCTGCATTTCGTACCCTTCCGGTAGCTCAACGTAGATGCCTGTCGGGACCATCGCGCGCTCCAGCGGCTTCAGGGTCATCGGCTCGTCGATATTCGCCTTGACGTCCAATCCCGCCGCCAGGACGGTCTCGTACTGCGGCAGGTCGTATGCCGAACGGTTTATCACTTTTATCTTCATGGAACAAAGTTAAAAAAAATTCGCATCAGACCGTTATCCCCATCCGTTTCATCAGGAAAAACGCATTCATATTCTCCGCCACGCCCGGCCGCATGCGATATGAGAATTCGAGGCGGTCGCCGTCTATTTCGGCCTCGAAGCGGTAGTTGGCGATCCGGTCGGGAAGTTCATCGTGGAGCGTACCGAGTACAAGGTCGTGGGTGGCGATAATGCCGCACGCCCCGTACTTCAGGAACTGGCGGACGAGGGCCAGCGACCCTTTCTGCTTGTCGAGCGAGTTGGTGCCCTTGAGTATCTCGTCGAGGATGATGAACAGTTGTTCGCCGCGCTCGAGCCTCTCGATTATCATTTTCAGCCGCTTCAACTCAGCGTAAAAATACGATTCGTTGTCGGTCAGCGAGTCGGATGTGCGCAGACTGGTCACAAGGCTGCACGGGCAAACCGTAAACTCGCGCGCGCAGGCCGGGGCCCCGACCGAGGCCAGCAGGAAATTTACGCCCACCGTGCGCAGGTAGGTGCTCTTGCCCGCCATATTCGCACCGGTTACGATCATAAAATAGGGATGGCGGTCGATGTCTATGTCGTTCGTCACGCATACGTCGCGGTGGAGCAGGGGGTGCCCCATACCACGGCCGCGCATTTCGAAATAACTTCCGGCGATCTGCGGGTAGACGTACCCGGGGTGGTTGTAGGCGAACCCGCCCAGCGAACAGAGCGCATCGAAATCGCCCAGCGCGTCGAGCCATTCGCCTATGTGGGGTGCGTTGCGGCGTTTCCATGCGTCGAGCCTCCGCACGATGCGTATACTGCGCATGGCAAGTATGTCGAAAATCACCACCAACAGGTTTCCGCGCTGGTCGAGGGTGTTGAGAATACGTGAAAGCTGCCCCACTTCGTCCGATGCCGTCCGGCCGCTTGCCGCCAGGCGCGCCTTTATATCCGCCAACAGGGACGCCTCAAACTGCGTCTGTTCGACGATATTTATCAGGCG
>QMCD01000800.1_pt1 | contig 21240 bp, 7 predicted proteins | sample 1821841 | NCBI WGS metagenome assembly QMCD01 (sample SAMN01991225, study PRJNA193472) | Termite gut metagenome, whole genome shotgun sequencing project. | isolation source: worker | host: Macrotermes natalensis
TATCTCGCTTCACGATGTGTATTATGCCATGAATGGCGTACTTCACATCAACCGATGCCAAAACGAGTATCACTGCTGCGAAAATCCGGGACTTGAACAAAATCCAATCTGCGCTTTTAAAAAGCTTTTTGACCGCATCGAGGGCAATATTGCCGATATGCTGAAAAAGACCAATTACCAAAATATCGGCGCGCTGCTGGAAGAAGACTGTACCGCCGACATGTTGTGAAAGAGCTTTTGACCCGGCGTATCGGGTTCGTCTATGTTATTATCAAAAAATCGCTTTCGGTGCCTGTTATGAGGCCGCCGGGGGTGATTTTTGCTTGAAACCCGCCGAAAGATAGTATACAATGATAATAATGATAGTATCATTATTCTTACTAAAGTCTATTTTCACAACTATTGGTTTAGTTAATAATTTTGATAGTATATGCTTTCTAATTACTACATATGCTGTAATTCATAAGTTTAATACACTATATAGTTATTTAAACTAGATATAATATCCCTCAAACAGAACACCCACTACATCTGCATTTACTACTATGACTAACAGGCTATCGGTACAACGCCATTTAAACCAAACACCTGCTCTATCACATGCATCATCAAGCTATTTAACCTCATTTCGTTAACGCCAAACTTATCTATTAGTTTAGGTAAAATTATATGATAAGAATACCCAAAATACCCATTTTCTCCTTTTCTAATCTCAAATAACCATTGGTCATTGCCATCATATAGTATAAAATTGCTAGTGGGAAGGATGCTCACTGCATAGTTATTATCGTAGAATACTAACCTATTTGCACCATGCAGCAAGACCCTGAAAAACTCATCAAACTCCTGCTGGTTAACTTGTTCTATGCTCTTAAAATGTACCTTACCTACGGATAAGTAGGAATTTTCCATATCTACCTCATACCCTTCTGGTATGTATATTTTTAATTCTTTTGTGCTCATTATTGTTTAGTTTGGTTTGATTTTATAATACTATACTATATATAAAAACACTATTGTTGAAGTTACTAACATTTGAGTTTAATAGGTATGTATGGTAAGTATATACATAGTTACAGGTATAGTGCTGTACATATACATCATCCATTATATGCTCAAGAATACCATTTATATACATACCTTAACAGTCTTTATTTATAAGTTCGTCAGCCTCACTCACTAACTCGTTAGACATTATGCTATTATCTGATATACCATCAAGAACTGGTAGCCCACCTTTTCGGTATACTCCAAATATATAGTCTTTGGACAGCAAAGATACATCATTTTCCTGTAAAAACTCACTCAAATTTGTTAAATTTTGTATTCCAGTCTCATTTTGATATATTCCAGATACTTCCGAACGAGGATATGCAAAGACAATAACATTTGTTGCAACACCTATACCTACCGTAGACCTTGCAATTCCTAAATTTACTGATGATATGTTACTCTCTATGCTTTCCTCACTTGCGGGGTTTGCTATACTATCTAAGGTATCATCTATAACAAGACCATTTCTCCTAATGCCTAATGCCTGAGCATCAGAAGCCAATACAGATACATATATATACTCGTTGTTATTCAACTGGGTAGTATCAATACCCATTACATCCACCTTTTGTATGTGTGGTGTTCGTGGTCTATCAATAATACTATCAGACAACTCTTGAACCATTTTTGACAGATTAATCTTTAGCTTAGGAGAGTGAAATGGCACATCCATAATATTGATGTTGATGTTTGCATTATCTATCAGCTGTCGCCTAATATTTGCTATTTTACCATCACTAACAATATCTCGCATATTTATATATCCAGCTACAGATTGTAACGTACTCAAAGCATTACTTATTGCCTGTTCAGTCAAATCTATCTCTTGGTCTAGCCCAAATTTACTCAGCTCTGCTCGTAGCTGTATAACAGTAGCATCTATAGTTGGTTGGTTAAGTATTCTTTCAGTAATACTATCAGCTAGTTGCTGGTTATATATTAACGAAATTGGATACGCAATATTACTTTCATTATGGTTAAATACAATAAACGGAATACTTCTTCCCCTAAGCCTACTGCTTCTTGATAGCTGCCTTAAAACAGAATCATCAAAATTTGTTTTTTTATTTCCTATAGTAATAGTACCATCAGTATATGTGCCAGCAGTAATAACCTTACTAGCCATATTTGCATCAAATGTATATGTTCTAGTAGTGGTAACACCATCTGATACTTGCTCCATTTGGATATTTGGTCTACCTATATATACCTTAGATACCTCAGCCATAACATCCATCCTAATACTTTGTGGTGTTACTCCATCCACATAGCTATCCAACAGCTTGTCTAATACAATGCCTCTAATGGTGTTTAAGTTTGCCGCATTAGCATCATCTTGTCCTAGCTGTACATCACCCTGCTTAAATACACCCACAAGTTGGCTACTTGAGTTATATAAAGATATTACAAGGCCATCAAGTAATTCTTGTTTGGCTGATTCTATGCTACTATTATTTGCTGTTTGCTTTGCATCTTGGTACCTGCTCCATAATGAAGAGTTATATGAGTCATTCATGTTTACTATTGCAGTAAGCATATCTCCCTCTTTTACGCCATATACACTACTACGTAGCATTACCTCTCCATTCACCGTAAAATCAGAAGGAACAGGTCTAAAAATAGTACGCCCATTCTCTACCGATTTCATAAAAACCCCCTGATAAGAAGTCCTACGAATATCAGAAGGTGAAATATACATACCTGTAAATCTGTTTATTTTTGATATGTTAGAGGCATTAGTAAAATATCTACCCCTATCATGTTGCTCTACTATAATATCTCCCTCATCTGTAAAAATTCTAATATAACCATCTTCTCTACTTACCCTTGATGTATCATTACCAACCATCACATCTATAATCTTATTAAGTGATAGGTTTGATATGATATATCCAGTCTTTACAACTAAACCATTTTCATCCCTAACATCTGTTAACCTAGCTAGCCCCATATTGTAGGATTGCAAGTTATCTTTATTTGATTCTTCTAGTGTACCCCAAGATAACTCGGTGTTAATTAGTTCATCTTCTACAAGTGCAATATTAGTTGGTTGTTGTGGTATATTGTCAGCATTTTGCTCTATATTGGTTTCTATAACAGCAGAGCTTATGGCTGTTCTTAAATCACCCAACATATACTCTTCTGCAAATTGGTCTATCAAACCAATAAGATTGTTTAGCTCATCAACCTCATCGACATTTAAGCGCTCTTTTGTATTCAGCTCCCTATATCGCTCTATATTTTCTCTAGTTATACCATCTGGTACACCCTCAGCATAGGTAACAATAAGGTCTATGAGGTCTGATTGCCTATCTTCTTGATTATCTCTTTCATTTCTAGCATTGGTTATTCTAAAAATATCAGCTGCCCTTTCAAGTATGCTATCTATGCGGTCTCTTCTTGCTATCCCCAGAATGCCATCAATATTCTGCGGCATTGCATCATATATCTGCTGCTCACGCTCTGACAGCTGTTCATTAGCACTTAGCTTATTCGCTATTATATCAATAGTGCCCCTATCAACTAACGATATGTCAACAGCACCATTATTATATATAATAGACCACATTTCATCAGATATTGGCTCTGTTGGTGTCTGTGATATGCGTTGTGTATATATATCAAAAAATGAATTAAGGCTCTCCAGTGTATATGCTTCATTTTCTGTTAGCTTACCAGATTCAAGCATATTTGATATTGATTGAGGATTTCCATTCTTATCAAAGAACTGTCCCTCAATCAGCTGCCACTCATTTCTATTTGGTGTATTATTTCTATATACTCCTCTTAATCCAAGTTCTTGTCTAACAGCATCATCAGTATTAGTAAATGTACCATCAATATTTTTATTAAATAGCCTAGATAGTATTGACCTATTTTCATCATCCATAAATCTAGGGTCAGTCATCCGCTCAAATGAGTTTTTAAACGCTCTGTATGCGCCAACCTGATTACTATACTCAGCAACTAGCTCAGAAAGCAGTTTAGCCTCATTGGGATTGCTACGATATAGTATGTTGGCATAATCCTCAAGACTGCTTAGCTCTCTTGCAGAGTTAACTAAATCATCCTCAGATATAACACTTTGGTCAAATACATTGGTAAATGAACTATTAGATATTCCCCTAAGCATTCTAAATTGCCTCATCATTTCCTGATACTGGATATTTAACGAGGCCAGTCTAGTTGCTCTTTCATTTTGCTGTGATGATATTTCTTCACTACTACTTCCAGCAATACTTGATGCCGTTATTTCTCTATTTAATGTTTCAATTTCTTCTCCTAGTACAGATATTTGATGAAGAACATTTCTTGCATCATCTGATAGTGTAGCATACTCCTGTAATACCTGTGTACCGCCTCCAATAATATCACCTATTGCTGCACCTATATCCCTTGCATTTTCAGCCGAATCCTGACCAAGATATATATTTAGTGCTAATCCATCTTTGTATATATTATTTGTTCCTATTGGAAGTACATTTTCTGCAAGACGTTGAGACTTTTTAAATTTATCTACTCCAGAACGATACTCATTTATGGCATTTTCTTTTAGCAACTCAGCCTCATCTATGGATATACCTAGCTCATTAGATAGTGTGTTTGTATCCATTAGCTCTACCTGCTTCTCAAAGTTAGACAGCTGCTCATCAAGTAAGCCAAGTTGGTCAGCCGATGCCATCGTAGAAAATTGAGCAATATCCATCATCATTTTTGACTTGCCCATGCTATTAGCATTTTGAGCCTCGTTTACAGCACTTGTAGCCCTAATATTGTTGGATAACTTAGTAGCATATCGTGAGTTTGCATTGGTAAAGTTAACGAGGTCTATACCTGATGATGCAAATTGGTCTGAAAAGTTGTTATATGTTTCTACATTTCTTCTTACACTCTCTGATTTCCTATTATATGACCTAGCACCACGTGTCCCGCCCATTAATGCACCAATTAATGCGCCAATAACAACTTCTTTTGCTCCCTCTGTTGTCCCAAATGATTGGGCAAATCCATGTGCAAAGGCATCTACAAGTGAAATGTTTTCTTTGATAGCGCCAGGATTATGAACTGAACCAACCCAATACTGAGCGGCATTATTTACAACTCCCTGCATACCTTCCTCAAATACACCCTCCACTAAAGGATACTTAGCAACATTTAGTGTTCTACCTAATCTGCGTTGTAGTCTTGTAGACTTCATCACATCCAACTTAACCTTACCAGCAGCATCTACTGTTTTATTTACTCCTATTCCTAACTTGCGGTTAAAAGCATTTGATACCCTAGTTGCTGTACCTGCTAATGGGTTGGATACATTAAAGTATCTGCCAAACATTATCATATTTGATGGGGCAAGTATGGCCATATTACCAGCGAATACTGCATTTGCACTTGCTATGGCATCCTTATCAAATTCGGCTCTTTCTGCTGATGTTGGCATCCTACCATAGCTATTCATGTAGGACATCTCAAAGTTGGTAAGTGCCTCCTTATATGATGCAAGTGATTCTACACTAGCCTCATATCCAGCAGATGTTCCTATAAATCTAAGCGTATTAGCAGCACGTCCCAATGTACTATAGTTGGCGGCCCTAGATAGCCTACCCATCTCTTTTGTTGCCGCTGTTACATATGATTTAGCTGCATTTCTACCAACAGCATTAGCCGCACCTTTGGCTGTTCCTTTAAGAGCAGCTCTTGCCCCTAATGTCCCTAATGATGCACCACCTGTTACTGATGCCCAAATACCCTCTGATATAATAGCTCCAGTAGTAAACGACAATCCACCAAGCGCATCATCTGCCCAAAAGTTCATTGTTAACATTTGGCCTAAAACACCCCTATTCCTCTGCTCTTTTGTCCAAAAGTTGGGTAGAGCATTATCCATTCTGGTATTCCAGTCATCTAGTGTTCTACTAAAGTCATTATTCCATACGCTAGCCCACTCACCATCTCGTAAACCCGCAATTAACCCATTAACAACACCTACTGTTCCACCAAGTATGGCAGTACCTGTTTTACCAATAAACTTACCTATACCATTAAACAGCTGACTCCATCCACTTTGATTTTGTGCATACAACTCATAGTTGTCTATGTCGGCAACATATCCATCATCATACTTTTTTACCCATGTTCCATCATTTAGCTTAGTAAATATCCTCTCATAAGGTACATTATACTCAACCATTGGCACAGTACGGTCTGTTAAGTCGTATGTTGTACCACCAGGCATAGCCTGAGACATATTAAATATATCCGAGTATGATAATTCTGTTAATGCTTTTGCACTAGACTCAATTATTGGCAGCTGCGATTTACTATATGAGCTCTTCATCTGTGGGCTCATAGTAAAATCATCATCTGGTGCAATGGTAAGATTTTTTATAGCACTATTATATGGTATGGGCGTTCCAATATTACCAACCATTGGTAGGGTAACATATCCTTGACTAGCAAACATATCAGACATATTGCTATCACTACCAGTAGAAGTATTATTAACTATTGGTGTAGCATCTTGTACTGGCATATCTACATTTAAATCTGCCATAAATTAGGGTATTTGTTGTTGGTTTGTAGCTGGTAGGTAGGCATCTCTTATTGCCCTCATAGCATCTGTTGCTGCATTATTAATATCATATATAATTTCTCTTCTATTAACCTGAGCAATCTTTTCTAGCTGTAATATGCCAGATAACATTTCTACCAATCGTGTTTGTGGCATCATCTTAAAACTTTCAACCTGAGAATCAAAGTTGGTATTTCTTGTCTGCATATTATATATAACATTACCATCAAGGTATAGGTCAAGATACCATTGGTTAGACTCCTTGTCTGGTCTTGCTGTAATTGAAAATCTACTGGGGTCATCAATAATATTTTCAACCATCTTACCTACTGGGCTTAATGTATTTTGCATAACATACTGACCATTTTGCATAGTAGTTTGCATGGTTAATGGCATAAACGACTCTACTAAAAACTTAGTAGCCCCTATTTTAGAAGCCCATGATGTACTTGTTGTTGGGAAATTTCTATTAACATATCCTAAGTATGATTGGCTTTTTGCATCATCGGCAAACGCAATATTATTTTGTTCTATTGGTTTAGACCTTTCTACTGAATATTGTGCAACACGCCCAGAGTTAAGCCATGCTAAATCTTTAGTAACATCTGATGTTTTTATTCTTGCTAACCTTGTGCTATTATTATTCTTTTCTGTCTTATCTCCTTGCCAAACAAGCGTCCACTCACTATCTGTTGGGTCTAGCTGTATTGATATTCTACTTCCCTTAGTAGTATTAAAGTCTACTGGGAAAATATCTTGTTTTGGATTATATTGCGATTGAACACGGTTTATAATCTTATTAAAATCAGACGTATTTGTATCAATATTTATAGTAAATACCTGATTTGATGGGCCGTATGTTGCTTGCTCGGATAATATTTGACCTCTTCTTTGTTGTAGCGCATCATAACTTAGATGGCTTGCATTTCTTGCGAATGATGCATTATCTGTTGAATAACTTGTAAGACCTGGTGTTGGTGTTGCTCCCTTAACAGCATTTAAAATAGCATTAGTAGTTTTAGGAGCGTTGGGGTCTCCAATAAATGTTAAATAACCATCTCCATTATCAGTAAACATGCTGGCAATATTTGAGTCCTCACCAAAACTTTCTAGCATTAGCCCTATATATGTATCAGCCTTATTTATATCATTCTTGCCTACTTTAAATTGATTACCTGCTTGTCTATTGCCATTAGCATATACAGATGGAAGCATAGTAGGAACTCCGACTATGCTTGTTGGTGATGTCCTAATCATAGCACCAATATCGCTAACCATATTACTAGCAAGTGCGCTACCATTTAACGCCCTAGCGGCGGTAGGATTATTTTTGAGGTCGGATTCTGTTGCAATACCTTTTTGCTGTAAGTAGTCTCTCAAAACTACAGCCTGCCCATTTTCATCAGTAATAATAGCATCATTAGACCTCCAGCTGTCTCCAGATGCAACAAATGCACCAACATTAGCTAACGCCTCCCTATTTACCCTTACATTAGCATCATATGTTGTTGCCTTACCTTGCTTTACATTTTCAGAAAGCCTTAGTATTTCATTTGTAGTAGCAAGTGGTATCTTACCTGAGAATAGCCCAATGGTATCAGTAAGTGCTTTAACTGTTATTTCCGACTCTGATATATTAGGGTTGGAATTTTTAACTTCTTCCCTATAATCATAGTATGCCTTTTTATCATTTTCTGATAAATCGTTGAACTCATTCATCATATACGATGATACTGTACTATCAAGTAGTGTTTCTTGTTCTTTTATGGCGTCATAGGCTATTTTATTACCATCCTCTACATCTCCGTATGTTAATCCTTGTGATTGGGTTATTCCAGCTGGTATTCCTCCACTTTGATTTATTTTAGAACCATCAGGATTTAATCCTTCTTTTAAATATTCTAATGCTAACTTTGCTTGGTTAATGCTATTTGTAACAACATCTTGCTGCTTTTCATACTCAAACTTTTCCCTCTGAAAGTTATCATTAACCTGAGCCCAATAGGCATCATCTTTACCATATGATATTTTACTTGCATTATAGGCATATACCGATGCTAGGCCATTAAACATTGTTTCACTCTCAAGCATATACATCTTTGCTTGTGGGCTTGATGCGTTATTTGCGCTAACCATGAGGTTGCTTCTAGCACTTTGTAGCATTTGCTTCTTATTCTCAAGGCTTGTACGCTGGTTGCTTAGCAAACTTTTATTACTTAGCTGTGTATCAATAATGTTTATGGAGTTATCATAGTATTGACGTTGTGAGTCAATAGATTGGGTAAATACATCATTTAGAACATTATTACCCTGCTGACCATAGTTAAACCATCCATTAATAACTAGCTGCTGCTTGTCTTCCGCTGATAAGTTTTGGTTAGCTATACTTTTTATTTGTTCATTAGTCAGCTCATCATACTTAACCTTAATTGTTCGTCCTGTTGGGTTGCCATTGGCATCCAGCATTGGCATATCATACTCCTGGCCTTTATTCCCATCTCTTACATCCTTTATTAGCTTATTTTGCTTAGCAAGCACATCAGTATATGGTGTATATGTTGTTCCGCTAAATGATGTACCTGCTTGTCCATCAGATAACCATTGTTGAACTGGCATTAATCCATACATTTCATTTACTTGGCTATACTGTTCAGGTTTGTTTTTCTTATACCACTCTACCTGTCCTTGAAATTCTCTAACTTTTTTTGTTCCCAATATAGCATTCATCACATTAGAATCTAGTACCTGACTAATATGTTGTTCTATATTTTCCTGTATTCCGCTTTGCGATAGGTCTAACTTACCAGCACCAGATGCATTAAGTATATCAAGTAATGAGTTAAGTCTTGTGCTAACATAATCCTTATCTTCCTGCTTAACAACATCTATTTTGTCAAACAAGTCTACCATATGCTGAATACTAGCCTTGCTAGCATCATACTGGTTTTGCTTGATGCTAGCAACATTAGCTAGAAAATCTATTGTTTGTGATTGGTCAACATATTGACCATAGTTAGCTAGAGTTGAGTAGGCACTTGCCATGCTATAATATTTTAACGTTGAGTAGAGCGTAATAGTGTAGATACAGCCCCACGATACTCTGTTTTGGTCATGTTGTACTTCTTATTAAAGTCGTCAGAGCTCATATTAGCTAAGTCTTGAGCTGATACATTTGGTAGTTGTGAACTATTACCAGTAATAGCACTTAAGTTAGATGGATTCCATGTGGCATTACCTCCAGTAAAAGACACACCTGCTCCATATGGGTCTATGCCATAGTTTGAAAATATTTGGTTAATAGCATTGATTCTTTGGTAGTCATTGGCACTTCTCAGCCTTATTTCCCTATTCCTTTCAAAGTAGTTTCTAAGGTCTTGCTGTGTTTTATCCAATGCTGTTAAAGACTCAGCCTCATATCTTTTTAAGTTAGCATTTCTAGCATCAACCTCTCTGTCATTAACATTGGCATTATACATATCTGCCTGTTGCTGTGCTATGGCATTTTGCTGAGCTACTCTTGATGTTGCCTCATTTATTGCTCTTGCGGTATTTGCTTGTATTCCTGCTATAACAGCTCCTCTTTGGCCATCAGATAGCCCATCTAAGCTGCCAACAATAGATGCTTGCTGTTCATATAGATTCTGCAAATATGGCTCATTTGAATATATAATCGGATCAATACGGCTATATCTAGTATCTAACATGGTTGTTGGCACTATACCATCAGGAGTTGTTATGCTTTGGTCTGGTAAAAATACTGGCGCATTAACTTTTCCTTGTCTTGTATTTAAGTTATTAGATATAGGCGTTTGTTCTGTTACTGTTTTTTGTGATGTATCTGCAATTGTTGATGTTGCAGCTGGCGTAGATGTTGTAGAGCTATAAGGCATTAAGTGTACATCGAAATTACTGCCATAAGATGTATTAATATCTCCAAGTAATCCCATAGTTTGCTCAGATAGTGCTAAGTCATCCCTAAGCTGACCTTCTTCGTTAAGAAGCTGTGAATAGGTATATATACCTTGTTCTCTCAATCTTGCCAGTTCTGCTTCTGAAACTAATGGAAAGGCAACCGCACTTCTTGAGGCCGTAAAGTTACCAAACTTATTATCCATAGTTCTAGCACTTTCATCATTAAATGATAACTCCTGTATCCTATTCTCAAATGCTTTTAGTTCTGCTGGGTCTTTTATGTTTTTTCTTGCATAGTCTAATGCATTAGTATAGTTATTTTGAACCTGCTGTTGAAACTTTTTAACACTGTCTCCAGCCTTAAACTGTAGAAGGCCGCTGTCAGGGTTTTTCTCAACATACTGTGCTAGCTGTGGATGTAGTGTAATATTATAGGTAATATAGTCATTAACATTACTATTTGAGACATTCCCAGATAGTATATATGAGTCATCGAAAATATTGTTGTCTTGTTGTCCTAAATATCCTTGTGGTATTTCTAGGTTATTTAAAACAAAGGAATAGTACTTTGAATTAACTCCACCATCTTCCATTTTTTTAGGAGAGCATTTTACTTTGCCCCCATTTTTCATTACTATATTTTTGCCTTCTTCAATTGTAATACCATTTAATTCACATAGCTTAGCAAACTTTTCGTCTTTAAATAGTCCACCAAACTTCATCTCTGATTCATCAGTAACAATGCCCTTATCTGACTTTAGCTTCTCTTGCCTATCAAATAGGTCTTGCATAAATATATCTCTTGCCTGTTCTAATGGCGCACCTTCCTGTTCAAGTTCAATTAGCTTAGATGATAAGTACTCTTGGTTTACGTTTCTAGTATTCTCATCTTGGGTTTTCATATTATCCTCTACCTTCTTATTCCACTTTTCTTTAGAGTCAATAATATTTTGTAAACCTAATTTTTTAGTAAACTTATCTGCTACATCGGCAAATGTATTATCCGCCTTAACATCTAGCAAAAATTCTTTTCTATAGTACTGTGCATTGCTACCACCTATTTTTAAGTTATCTGACACTACCTTATCACCAGGATTTAAGTGCATCAGCTCTCCTCCTTGCTCATGGCTATTGCCTATTATCTTCTGCGTTTCTCCTCCTGCTGTTACATAGTATTCTCCACCTTCAACTTCAGTATTAGCATTTTGACTATATGCATTTGGCAATCCAGATATATAGTCGGTAGTTGCTGCTTTTGCTGGTGTCATTTTACCACCATTCTCCATATATGTATAGTTACCAGTAAGGTTTTCTCTTACCCTTTGGTTATATGACTGCATAGCCTGTTGATAGGCATTTTGCCAAGCAGCCCCAGATGCTACCTGTCTAGCTCCAGATAGTAGTATCTTAGCACCAGCACTAATGCCTCTTAATAGGTTGGCTCCTTTAGCAACTCCTCCCATAGCAGGATTATCATATGCTCCAGAATCAAAATTAAGTGATTGTCCTAAAGAGAACAATGCGCTATTCATATCTGGAGTATAGTATGGATTAACATTTGCAAATCCTAATGTACTATGTTGTTGTGTATTTACATTTGGTACTGTACCTGAATCAAAAATAAGATTATTATCAATATTATTCATAGATGTCTGCATACCATATGCTATATTACCTTGTGTTTTAAGAATGTCAGTTGTGATTCTTATATCATTTTGGTCAATAGGATTATATATATTTGTCGACCCAACTTGTGGCTGTTGAACTTCATTATATGAAGCAGGCGTGGCAGACGCCTGAGCAGTAACTGCTGGATTTGCAGCAGCTTGTGATGGTAGAGTATTTGATGTTAAGCTATTACCATTATAAGGATTTGAGGTAGGTGTTACTGAACTATTCCATGCAGGATTCCATATCATCGGAGTTGTCCATCCAGCTGGAGGCTGTGATTGAACACCTAGAGTATTATTTAAAATAGTAGAGCCATAATTTGGAAGGTCATTAGTAGCATAAGGAATAAACCTACCATACTCATCAACATATCCACCAACCTGCGCCTTTGGTAAAGAAAATAGTGAATTATCCTGAATGGATTCAATATATTTCTTTCCCTTTGGATTTATACTCTTTTTGTTAATAGTTATACTTTTAGCCATTTTAAATACTTTAAGGTGTTACGCTAAATCCCATATTGTTTACCAAACTTAGCAAAAAATTCCTTTCTTTTGCTTGGTCATCTATTTTTTGCTGCATTATTTGAGATAGTGCACTTTCTTCCAGCTTACTTTCTAGTGTACCTATTCTATCCTGTAACTCATTAAACTGCTTTATAAACTCAGCCTGAAATTCTGGGTCTTTACTTGCCTGTGCATCTATTACCTGACCAATTATTGGAATACTTGTCATTTCTGTTGGCATTTGCTGTGGAATAGTATTCACTCCATAATATCTAGCGACTTCTTCTGCAAATGCAATACGTTTATCATTTGCCAGCTCATTTTTACCTGGTCTACCAAACCCCTGATTCCACGCTATTGTTGCATCAGGTATAGATGTCGCATTATTAAACTCGTTTCTACTATAGTTATAGTATCCTAACTTTTTATTTTCAGCACCATTATTAATATAGTTCCATCCATATCCCCTATACTTACCATTATGCTCATCTATTAAAAACTCTAGCTGATTTTCTAATGTCGGTTTTTCTCCATAGGTATCTATCAACTTGTTTTTTCTTACACCAAGCCATTGATGTATTCCATAAGCACCACTACCCTCTAGGTTATATATGTTGGGGTTAAACTGTGATTCTTGATAGATATTGCCAATAATTGCAAAAGCCTGCACATCAGGAATGCCCCTACCTTTTAGGTATTGGTATGTTTGGTCAACTGGGCTTCCGCTATATAGGTATTTACTGTAATCTGGTAGTGCCATTATGTTAATTAGTATTCCTATAAATATAAGTTTAAAAAATACCATATAAATAACATCATTAAATTAAACATAGCAATTAAATATTGCTCAAAGATAGTGAAATTTAGCGAAATATGCAATTAATATAATATTATTTATGTACACCAATATTATATGATTACACTACTATGAACCAGAAACTATATACCTATATCTACTATCCTCTGTTGGAGTATAACTGCCTATACTCTGAAACCTACCCTCTGGCAGTGATGCCCTAACAGATCCTTGTATAAATCCTTTAAGTATTGTTACTGTTGTACTTGTACCAATACCTGATGGTGATAAGCAATTTACAAATATTACTACCTCAGATGCAACTTCATATTGAGCATGGGCAGTTATCATAGTTCCTGTTGGATCGCCTAAAACAGTTACGGTAATATTATTATCTTTTATGTCAGGATATATTTTAGTGCCGCCTATGTAGGCTTCTACTATTAAAGTGCTGCCAAGATATGGCACCATCTCTATATTATTAACTGATAACATTTTAACTTGCTGGTATTAGGTATAGTACTGTAGGTATAGGATTACTAGGTAATGCACTCACCACCTGAATATCGGTTACTCCTGTTAATTTTGGTTGATATGTAGTATCGCCATACTGTTTATTTACTACATCGGTGTTAGCAGTTGGTGATGATGATACTTGAACTTTACTAGCTGTAATAGTACCACTTGCAGTAATATTAGTAACTCCAGTTAACGCTCCTGTTACATTTGCTGATCCGTTAAAGTTTTGACCAAAAATAGTTCTAGTAGTTTGTAGAGTAGTAGCAGTTGCAGCATTACCAGTAGTATTAATACTAGCAGTACCTGTTAGTAATGTTGCTGGTACAGCAGTAATAGGTATAGTAATATTAGCAGAACCATTAAAACTTTGGGCTGTTGCTGTTACGCCACTTAACCCTATTGTACGAGCAGTTTGTAATGTAGTAGCTGTAGATGCATTACCAGTTAATGCTCCTATAAATATTGGTGCTGTTAAGTTTCCTGTCATTGTATCACCAGACTTTTTGACGTAATTACCACCAATAATAGTATCAAAATTAGAATCATCTAATAATCGCTTCCAAGTACCATATACCATTTCAGTACCATTACCAACACTTTTACGCCAATACATATCAGTAGTAGGACTACTACTTGTATTAAAATCAACAACAACTTGACTTGATGTTAAATTATTCCCCGCCTGTCTCTGAAACTTAAACCCTAACCCACCACCTGATAATGGATAGTTAGTAGGTGTAGAATAGTAGTAAGGTAGTAATCCCCAAGCTGATTCTAATACATTAGCATTACTCCGTACCGCCATATTTACATAGGTAGCACTATCAGCATTTCCTTGTAATGCTCCTATAAATGTAGGAGCAGTAATAGTACCTGCAGTCCTAAAGTTACCAATACTATTTAACTCAGCAACTATGGTTGGTGTAGTAGAACTGGCTGCTAAACTTTCCCAAGTCCAACCAGTCGATACTGCCCCCCCATTTACTACATTTCTTAGTGACCAACCAGTTGTAAATTGTCCTCTTGGCGCTGTCAAATTTCCATTAATACCATTGCCAGTGGTTCCTCCACTTGCAAGATATGTTTGATACTGTGCATTAGATTCGCTATACCAAGCAATACCTGATTTTGGGTTAGATGCAGTATTTAAATTTACAACAGGTGATGTTAATACGCCTGAAAAATTGCCTAATACTGAATAAACATTTGACCATCTTTGAGTTGCTATACCACTTGACCATTTATTATTTGTTCCTGGATAAACACCATAGCCCGTATTAGCATTTACCATTAGTGGAGCATTTGCCGCACTAACACTTAGACCACTTGGTACAATTCCTATTGAATTTGCTCCTGATATGTAATTGGTGCTAAGTGTTAAACTGCTTACTCTTATTGAGGTACTAAAATCACCAGTAACTGAATAAACTCCATTCCATCTATTCGCATTATTACCTAATGATGCTGATTGGCTAATACAGTTTACTAATGTTTCTGAAATATTTAATGGTGCAGTAGTAGTACTTCCTGCATAAAATCTAATAATTCCACCTACTGGCATTTGAACATAGTTGACCCCAACTCTTGAAAATTGTAATGCTACATTTCCTGTAGTATCTGATAATGTTAATGTAGGGGTAGTTAACTTACCAGTCATAGTGTCGCCTGACTTCTTTACATAGTCTTCAAGTGATGCAACTGTAGCAGCACCTATTGATGCTGGTGTAATATTAATTGTTCGCTCAGCACTACCGTTATATGATGGCTGAGCATTACCATTTAGCTGTATATTTAGGCTATACTGGTTAGGTAGGTATGATGGTCTATTAATTAGGTCATTATAGCTACCACTTATCGCTACTGCAGATAGAGTAGGCTTATTTAATATTTGACTTAATCCTGATGTGCTATTCCAATCAGCATTAACAGGTGCTGTAATTGTCGGTTTATTAAGTAAATCGTTATACGAACCTGTTGTTGCTACTTTAGCAAGTACTGGTTTATTCTTAATGTAGTCAACATCTGTAGTTGATGTTTGATTCCAATCTGATTGTATCTGAGCAGCAGGTATAACTGGTTTATTTATAAGATCTAAATAGTTACCAGAAGTAGCTACTGCAGATAAAATAGGCTTATTAAGAATCTCCGCAACTGTACCTGTAGCATTCCAATCGGAATTTACTTGTGCTGCTGGTATAGTTGGTTTATCAGTAAGATTATTATAACTATGTGTATGATTTATAGGTGCATAAACAGCATCTAAAGTTGATTTTAAAGCAGCATAGTTAAGACTAATAACATTACCACTATCAATATTTATATATTGACTACCAGTATATGTAACAACCATTTCAGACATATCTACCTCTACCGTAGTATCTCCTGATGCGGTAGCAAATACAAATGTAAGTATCTTAGTAGTAGGGTTATAATCAACTGACTTAATTGCTTGCCCTTCAACTAAATTAATAGTTCCTAAATTAGCTCCATTATTACCTACCAATGTATATTGAAGGTCAGAATCCTTCCTCATTACAATATTACTCTTTAAACCTGATACAGTTTGACTAAGTACATTGTCTGATGGGTCTATAGCGAGAGAAACAATAGTGCTACCTGGATTAGTATGTATTGCTCCTTCACCAACTACTGGTAATTGTTCCTCTATATCATCAAGTCTTATCCTTATAATTGCATCCTCATTATCAGATTTTGTCATAAACTCTTGCAGTTTAGCATCTAACGCCTCATCAGCCAGCTGCCTTGCATCTGATTCTTCTGTTATTGAGCTTGTTAGTGTATTATCAGCAGTAATTCTATCCTGAGTTTCTGTTTCAATCTTATTGTTTAAAACAGCGTCATTACTTATTCTTAGAGTAGCCTCTTCTTCAACATTTGATTTTACCTGACCTAGCGTAGCAGACTCATCATCATTAATAGCTGGCGCGTGTACTATTGTATTGGTTGTCGTATTGCCAATATCAGTTACACTTTGTAGGTCTTGATTTCCACCGCTACCTCCACCAGTAAATGTACCAGTTGGTATAATATTATTGCATATTCTTCTAGCCAATTCAAGTTCGGCAATAAGATTAGCATCTGTTATAATATCTCCACCATTACCATAGTACCATTCACAGTATACTTTATTATATATTATACCGTTATACCTTACTGTTATCTGATGTTTTATTGACTTAGCACTCATTTTATCCAATCATTTTATTAAATTCAACCCATTTTAGTAGTATTTTATATCTACTTTCTATATCATTTGTTAGTGTTACTGTTGCCCAATCACCTCGTATCCTATCTAACCAATCTGAATTATATGATATAGCATCCATATTTATATGCTTATTTATTTTATTAATATCCCATCTCCATATAGGTATATTGCTATTTTCTCTTACTGCTCGATTATAAAAATCATTAAATGAAACTCTCTTGTCATTAACAGTTGCTAGTATATCTGATGATGCTCTTCTTACTATCGGGTATTTTACTATTTGGTAAGCATCATCATACTCTTGCTGTACTAAGTTTAGTTCTCCAGAATTATCCGTATTATTAAATATATATGACTTATTAAATCCAATATGATGTAATTCAGCAAAATCATATATGTTATGGTATCTACGAACATCTACCCAGTACCTAATAGAGTCTATTCTTTGATGAACCATTTTATCAACAACTGGCAAATCAATAGAAAATGGATACCTCTTACCATAAAATACCTGATAAGACTTATTGGTTAGTAGGTGAGACCATAATCCATGTTCCTTATCATCAGCAGAATAGTTAATGCCAGATTGAAAATAGTTGTTTAGTGATACATAGTAATTTGGCTTGTAATCATAGTATGAAATCCATCGTTGAATAGGATTTATTGGACAATATGCAATGGTAAATGAAGCATCATTAAATATTAGCTCATTACTTGTTAGCACCTCTTCGTCATCCAATAAAAATACACCATCACTATATTTTAACCTTCCAATATAGTCTTCCTTAACAGTATAGTCTTTCTTTGTAATAATAACCCTTCTCATTCTGCTGTCCCAGCACATTGTTATTCCAAGTCCTTTATATGGATTGTCGCAATCTAAATCCGTTAACCCATCTATACCCCCTTTTAGTATTTTAAACGGAAGATTATTTTTAAACCAAGAACGAAGGTCTCCTGTTATATCCTGCGCACTTTGTCCATTTGAGTTAACTTGGTAAACAACACCTCTTCTAGCATCTACCATAAAATGTCCAAACTCGCAGCTAACACTAGAAAAAGATTGTGTACCATTAAATCCTAAATCTGTTCGCTTAAACTCTATTGGCCGTTCCCTAAAAAATATTCCAGAACCTATTTGTCTTGCCGTTTCATCTAATCGCTCCCTAATAATATCTATAGAGTTAAGTAACATTAGGCCATTCTCAAATCTACCAAGAAGCTGTGCCGATTCAATATCTTTTAGTTCTATCAACTTACCTAATGATGAGCTAAACTCATAGTAATTTAGGGGCTTATATATTAACCATGGGTCAAATAAATTATTCTCCGAATTATCCTGGTCTGACCATATTACACCATTAGGCTTCTGGTACATACAGTCAAACTTTTCCCTATTATAGGTAGATGGCAATGTTCTATATCCACCAATTATGCCATTTTTAGAGTATGTTCTATTATATAGGTAGTAGTTATCGTGCTTTATGCTAACTACGGATTCCTGAGACCACTCTACATAGTCTGCAATAAATGGATAGAACTGCTGACTTGGGTCTCTTCTACCCTGCCTATACCAACAATTTATTTCTGATTCTACAGGAAAGTTCGCTATACCATAGTAAAACAAATAAAATTTAGATGGGCTAACCAAATATTTATCACTTTGACCAGTCATACAGTCAAGCCTATAGTTGCTACCTATAAATGGGAATCTTTCTCCACTTACACTTTCATCAATAGCAACATCATAGTCAACATAAAATCTAGGATAACCAACATTTCGCTGAACCCAATATCCAAATGGTGTTCTATCTGCCAATCCTACCGCATGGTTAATAAATATTGGCATTTTACGCTTAAATGCCATAGGTGAAATAAAGCAATCTCCACCATATATTGTTTCGCATGTATTATCCTCATCTATTCTACCACAATATCCTGTATTAATCCACCTAATAGAATCTATCCCTCCATATTGCCTTGGTAGATAGTTTTTAAGAACAATATATGGAGATGCTATTTGAGAGTCAACAGTACCATTAGATTCGCATAGGTCTACCTGTGAGGCATATATTCTACTTGTGTCAAATCCAGATGCAGAAGTCGTATGACTTATTGTTCTATCAAACATAATTGCCACAGAACTTTCCCTATCATAGTTATTTATAGAAATATCTATATCTGAGGCTGAGCTAGACCTATTGAGGTTAGAAACCTTAATTCTTCCAGGACTAATATATTTAGATAGAGATAGTCCCCTTAGTAAGTTTGTGTTGTCGTTTCTTTCATTTTGAACAGCATATGAATACTTACCAAGTGAAGAGTAGTATGATGCAAAGTTAACTAGTGTGCCATTGTTTCGCAGTGTTTGTAACCACTCATATCTATACCTTGCCTGTTGGGCATACATATTACTAAGTGCCCCCCAAATCAATCCTATCTGTGTTGCTGCTATGGCAATACCAGGTATATTAAATCCAATACCAGCAAATCCACCAAATGTTCTATATACCTCTAGCGTTTGAAGCATGGCGTTTGAAATGACAAGTAGCCTATCTGCCGTAACTTCCGCTGTTGCTAATGAGCTGGCTTGAGAATATGCAGCCTTGCCTAGTATAACCCATTGTGGGTGTTTTCTAACATCTTGGAATGAACCCGTTGACATCCCAAATAACCATAGTGGAAACTCTGCCTCAAATGGCAATGATGGCTTATCAAAAGAGGTATCTGGTGATAAAAATGAAAACTTATTATTTGATGCTCCAAAGTATGGATGCCGAATACCATTTCTACCATTTCTATCAGAACAGTTTAAATCATCATCTCCTAAATCATTGTATGGATAGTTTGCGTAGTATATATCCTGATTATTATCAGTGTACTTATACATATCATATCCTAAGCCAGAAGCAACTATACCCTTATCTAGCGTTCTGTCGCCTCTAAATATTTCATACCAAGTTATAGCATCTCGCTGTTCCTGTGTTATAAGGTTATTTTTAACAGCTATATCAAGAAATGCCTTTATTATTTCATTATCTATTTTTACTCCAATAGGATATATTATGGCATCTCCAAATGATGCTGACTGTATAGTTGATATATATGGCTGTGTTATGTTGCTCGGAAACTTAAAATGCCTAATTGGTTTACAGCATAAGTTAGTGCCACTATTTAATATATACCCATCATCTGTTATTCCATTAGTATAAAAATTCTCAAAATCACTAATATACTGTGCCGGTATATCATCTCTTGATATTTTTAATGTGCTAGAGTCATATAGCTCTAGATTATCTGGATATTCTTCACGAGACTCCCAGTATGAGAACTTACCATAAGCCTGAGCATACACATCACATTCATTTGGTATAGGAACATTATATTGACAAGAGTATGTTTGTGATTTCTCTTTTGCTAATGTCATATTTTGCCATCTTATATTGGCACTTTTATACTCCTTGTCTCTATATAGTATTTTTTGACAACATTGAGAAGGAATAGTTAATGCTAGTGAAACGGCATATACAGACGTATCTGATGTAAACACAGTATACCATAATATAGGCATCTCAACAGTAATTAACATATTGTCAGATAATGCACCACCATCACGTCTGAGGAAACTGCTTGGAGTAATCTTAATCATGGAACCCTTGTCTGGTCTACAATCAACAATCTCCGTTCTTACACTTGTTATGGCATTATTAGATGGGCATGGGTCGGTAAAAAACATTACTCTTCTACGATACATATTATTAGCATCTAATCCTCCAATACTATCAACATCATCTTCTCTGCATTCCATGCCAATTTCTACATACATATACTTACTATCATCTGGATTAGTAACATCACTATATGTCCAATCAGATGGTTTTCTTAATGTAAAATATTTGGCATCAATATTTATATACTGAGCAAATCCCTGCCAAGCATTATATCCGATAGTACCCATTCGGCATAGCGGGAAAGCCGGGAATAA
>QMCD01000802.1_pt1 | contig 21217 bp, 20 predicted proteins | sample 1821841 | NCBI WGS metagenome assembly QMCD01 (sample SAMN01991225, study PRJNA193472) | Termite gut metagenome, whole genome shotgun sequencing project. | isolation source: worker | host: Macrotermes natalensis
CGCACAGCAAATAGCGACTGTAATCGTCGCGGATCGTCAGCGGCTCGAAACGTCTTTTGTCGCGAGTGTGCCACCAGCCCTTGAAATCAACGGTCCAAACCTGATTCGGGGCCGTCGTTTCCGTGCGATTTTGGATGCGGCCCGTTTCTTTCTGGCGACGCCGCAGGCGATGCTCGACCAAGCCTGCCTTGTCGAGGACACGCTTGAAACTGCTGGCCGAGGGAATTTCCGTTGCAGAATATTGTCGTGCGAAAATGGCTCGGATTTTGTTCGGCCCCCAGTGCGGATGGGCCAATTTCAGTTTGACGATGCGGCAAATGACGCTTTCGTCGAGTTCGCTCGGACTCTTGTCCGGCTTGCGGGATTGATCCTGAAGGCCATCCAAGCCACGCTCGAAAAATCGGTTTTTCCATTTGTATCCCGTTTTTCGGCTGATTCCGTATTCCCGGCACAATTGGTCGAACGGTACGGCATTTTGAAGGGTTTTCAGAACAAATTCGGTACGTTGATTCATGACGTTGATTTCTTTCCAAGGCATGGCAAATCCTCCTTACAGAGAATGTACCCCACCTCAAAGTGTTACCCATGTCCTGACTGAGCCGGGGAGTCAACCTGAGAAGCCTTGATGTCGTTGCTTTGGCCTTTGATAGCCATGATTGTTCGTTTCATAAAATTCTCCTCGCTGTCGGGGTGTTTGAAGAAGGGTTGGCGACTTTCCGTTCTACCCCCGGCGGCGGGAGAAATCCCGCCGCCTGCCCGAGTGCTTGCATTTTTCGCATAGCGTATTAAATTGTGACTCACGAAAGTCACACCCTGACCCCCTTTTCGCCATGAAATACATCACTTCGCTCTTGGGAGCACTATGGCTTCTCCTGCTCCCGGCCCTTCCCTTTTGCGCCGTTTCCTGTAAAACTCCCGACGTTGCATTGACGCCAACGCCGGAAAACGCTTCCGTTCTTTCATCTCCACCCTCTATACCGACAGACGCCATGACCCAAAAAACGGCAACCATCAAAACGAATCGCGGGATAATTAAACTCGAACTCTACGCAGACAAAACGCCCATCACGGTGGCCAATTTTGAAAAACTGGCCAAAGACGGATTTTACAACGGCCTGACATTTCACCGGGTCATCAAGGACTTCATGATTCAGGGCGGATGTCCCCGCGGCGATGGCACGGGCGATCCTGGATATGATTTTGAGGACGAGTTTCATCCTTCGCTTCGCCACGATGGCCCCGGCGTGCTTTCGATGGCCAACTCAGGCCCCGACACCAACGGCTCCCAATTTTTTATCACGCACGTCGCCACGCCTTGGCTTGACGACAAGCACACCGTTTTCGGCAAGGTCATCGAAGGCCAGGATGTCGTCGATGCCATTCGCGCCGGCGACAAAATGGAATCCGTCGTCGTGGAATGATTTTCTGTACGCTGTCATTCCTTCCCGAATCGTGGGAACGAATGACTGTTTTTTCCGCCTGATGTCTTTTGTTTCTGAAAAAACCTTCTTGATGATTATTTTCTCCATTAACGGGACAAAATTCTATAAAATGTCGGTCTTTTTTTCAAAAAAAGCCTTGATTTTGCCCGACGCGAACTGTAATCTATGATTGTAACGATTTTTACAATTTTTTTGGTTACTCGCTTTATTCAGGAGGAAATAAATGAGCGCAAAAAGGATCATCTGTGCGAGATGTGGCCGAACAAAAAACGAACACGACGGACCGTGGCTTCTGTGCCCGGACTGTGCGACCTACCAATGTCCTTCGTGTTACGGGAATCCGCTGGAGTCGGCAGGATGTCCCGGTTGCCTGAGAATTGAAGGCAAGGAGATCGTCGAATACCTGACCCTGCTCAAAAAAGAGACTGAAGAATCGGCGCGACTGAAAACGCGGAACCGATCACAAAAAGGGTCGTAGAAGAGTCGCAACAGGTCACAACGAGTCGCATTCATGGAGTGCGGCTCGTCGAATCGGCATTGTTTTCTTCGCTCTCCGTTTCTCCCGAAAGCGTTACGATGCCGTTGTGGATTTCCACCTCTTCCAAACGCATCTTCTTTCCTGTCGTGGATTTCAAATCCAACCTGAACGAGAGCAGCGGGTCGCCCATCACTTCACTTTGCTGAACATCGCATCCCTGTTTTTGCAGGGCGTCGACCAGCATTCTGGCCGGGGTGTCGCGGGAAAGCGGAAGCGTACCGAGCCGAGCGGTTTTGATACGTATGGCAAGTCGGTTCGGTTCCGGCACTTCGAGTCCCAGTGCCAGGTGCAACACGCCGGTCAGTGAACCTTGGTCAAGACGGCAGGCAACATCGACTTGCCTCGGCGAAAAAGCCACACGCGGCTCGACCATTTCCTTGGGCAGCATATTCAACTCTGGCCCCGCCAATTCGACGGCACAGTAGGCATTCAAATCTTCATCCGTCACGGTGAATGCCCACGGCTGCCGCGTGTTTTGGACGGCGTTATGCAGTTCGATGATTTTGGCTCGCATCGTTTCGTTCTGAATCTGCCGCAGCTCCGGCGACACGGCCAAGGCTTTCTGATAGAATTTTGGCTTTCGCTGGGCGGAAAGGTAGAGCGCGTACACGATCAGCAGGAAAATCAGCAGAACTCCCAGCAGCGAATAGGATATCAGTCGAAAAAGATGGCGGCGCTGAATCATAACCGCCCCCATTGTACCTCTTTGGATTCGCGGCGGAAAGCTACCTCGCTCTGGGATGTGCTTTTTCATAGATGGCCAGCAAGCCAGCCGTCGTCAAATGCGTATAAATCTGTGTGGTCACTAAACTTCGATGACCTAAAAGTTCCTGCACGCTGCGGATGTCGGCCCCGGCATTGAGAAGATGCGTCGCAAAACTGTGACGCAAGGTGTGCGGCGTGGTTCTCGTGTCAAGTCCACACAGCTTCAAGTATTTTTCCAACATACGTGCCACGCTTCGCGTGGTCAACCGGCCACCGAATTTATTCAGAAAAACGGGAATTTCCGCCGGATTGTCCTTGGGATTTCTCTTGGCAGCTTTGGAAATTCTCGCCGCCGGCCTTTGTCGGCCCAGAACGTCGAGCTTGCCGTCAAGCAATGCCGCACGAAAATGAAACCACGCTTGGATGGCCTTCACCGCAAACGAGCCGACCGGAGCAAATCGCTCTTTCCGGCCTTTGCCACGTACCCGGATCAGGCCGTCTTTCAAACTCAGGTCGCCGAAATCGATGGCCACCGTTTCGCCGACACGCAAACCGGCTGAGTACATCGTTTCCAAAATGGCCCGGTCACGGATTCCGAACGGATCGACACCGGGCGGCGTTGAAAGAAGCAGGCCGATTTCCTCCGTGGACAGCACATGCGGATGCTTTCGACCGGCACTGCCGCGCGGATTTCGGACCGGCTTTGCCGGATTTTCCGCAACCCAGCCGTCGCGCAGGCCGAAACGAAAAAACCCCCGCATGGAAGCCAATCGCCGAGCGACCGTCGATTTGGCGTAACCGGCCTCTTTCATGGCGGCAACGTAGCCGTCGAGTTGGGCCGTCGTCACTTCGTCGGGGCCGGGCAGACGCTCGCCAAACAAGTCGTACAAGTATTCCGCCAACGCATCCATATCTTCCCGGTAGCTTTTCAGCGTCAAATCCGAGACGTTGCGCTCAACGCGAAGATATTGGAGAAAACGCTTCGTTTCCGTTTGCATCAAGTACGAAAACACGCACGGCAACCCAGCGATTGCAGCCCGTGAATAACAAAATCCATAGTGTTGCCAAGCCCGCACACGCCCACCGGCTCCAGCTCATTTCTTCGCTCGATCCAGTTGAATGTCAAAGGTTTTCGTCTTGCCGTCGGCGTTGAAATTCAGGCCGGAATTTTCAGGCACTTGATATTTGGGATCAATCAAGGAAGTGTGGATTTGCTCCATCACGCCGCGAACCTCTTTTTGTTCGACTTTTTCGACGCCCACAACACCCACGCTGTAGTTTCCGGGCGGAAGACCGTCATTCTTGCCATAAGTTCCCACGGTATACGTGCCATCAGGGTTGATATTCGCCTGGGAAATTTCCGTCGGTGTGGCGAACAGAACCGTCCCAACCGGCACGGGTGAACCGTCATCGGAATACGTCACGGTGCCGCTCAACGGATACTGACCGGAGCAGCCGACAAACAGCAGCATCGTCGCTAAAACGACCAAAATAAACGATAGTGTCTTCATGTTACTATAATAATGGTATGAGGCCAAAAACGGAAAAAAACGTGGCGGAACAAATCAAAATTTCACCCCAAGTGGCATTCCACTTGGGGTGTGTCGTCGCAGCGAATCGTGCTAGGGGAGCGTAACATTTCGTCCGTCGCCCACTTCTGCCAACGGAACCATAATCGTGTCCGTGCGCGTTGTGCAGGAAACACCGCGAACGGCACCATCGCCCAACGCGAAATTGCAGATGCCGGGATGCCAACTACCAAAACGTTTGCGATTGTTATTGCACGATCTTCCGTTTTCCCAAAACATGGACCGAGCCAACATGTGCTGATCGCCATGAAAAGCGCGGACAGTCCCATACCAAGTGCTCCCGTTCCCCCACAGCCAAGTCGAGTCGTTCACATGGCTGTATTGTTCGTGGGTGTAATAATACTTTTCGCCCGCGATAATTTGATTCGAGGTACCATCGCTCCACCAAGCCATCGTATCACGGGGAGACCACGTTTTGATAGGGTCATCGTTAGGCCAGCCCGAAGCCGGGTAGGGCATCGAGTGCGTGGCGAGACGAAACGGGCTGCGGTCGCGTGGAAGGCGATCCGTCAAATGTCCCGCCTCGTTGGCATTGATGAGGAGGGTGTAGTCGTTATGATTGCTCCCGTCCGCGTTGACGCATGAAGCGGCGATGGCGTAATCGGAGGCCGGCCCCCAAGCGTAACCATTGTAGCCGGTCGGGATCGGGCAAGGACCGTCAAACGTTTCATCAGTGGGATTGGCGGAATTTGTCAACTGTCCATTGGCTCCGCGTCGTGTTGGACAATAAAAAAACGAAATGCTGGCCGCCTGTTTGAGAAAGGCCTCTCGACCGGCTGCGTCACCGCCCGGAAGGTTGCCGGAATACTCCAAATTGCCGGAGGTCGTTTGACTTTCGATTCCCGTCGCCAAACCGTTCGGCAAACTGGTCATCGCATCATAAAGGGCTTGTTGTTCCATGTTCGGGAGAATGAGGAACCAGAACGTGACATACTTCCAAGGCCCTATGTTGGACGGGGGCAAACCGCCTCTGGAACTTTCGTAGTTGTGTACCGCCAGAGCGACCTGTTTCAAATGGTTTGTGCATTGCATACGCCTCGCCGCCTCACGAGCGGCCTGCACGGCGGGCAGTAGTAGGGCGATCAATACGCCGATGATGGCAATGACGACCAAAAGCTCAACGAGCGTAAAAGCCCGACGCTGGCCGCTACGACTTGCCCCCCCCCTCCAATTTAACACTTTGTTGTTCTCCATGAGAATACTCCTTAAAAAATGAAAGATAAGAAAAAAAACCTTGTTGCACGCTGATAATCCGGTAAAAACGGTAAAACGAAATAAAAAATCTCGTCACCCTCGCCTGCGAGAAAATGACGGACACGAAACAAAACGGGCGCAGTATAGCCCAACGTTTGTTCTTTTTCAAGCGGTTTTTTGAGAATTGTGGAAAAAACTCCCAAATTGTGCCGGCGCAAAAAACAGAGTCACGCCCTCACGGTCGCAACTCCGAGTATGTAATCGAAACTTAATTTTGAAAGCACCAAGCCTTATTTCGTTTTGACATCGTAATCAAAACGATTTTTGCCCTTGACCACCGTTGCGGAAAACGGCGTCTTTTTAGAGCTGGCGTACTGCTCCGGCAGCATCAGCACGCCTTTCATTTCGTCCACCATTTCGCCCGAACCGGGCGCGGCCACCTTGCGGCCCGTGGGAACCTCTTTGTACTTTTTCACGGTCACGGCGTATTCGCCCGGCAAAGTTCCTTCATCCGGCCTGCCGTTCATCGCTTGAATGATGTACTCGCCTTTTTCGTTGGTTTTTCCGAATCCGATGGCCCCTTGCCCGGCCATTTTTGGAGAAAAACTCACGGACGCACCAGCCAGCGGAACCCCGTCAAGCGTGATTACGCCGGAAACAGGTTCCGTTTCCAAGCGGCCATCGGCGCAGCCAACGAACAATACAAACGCAGAGGAAATCAGGGCAAGCCACAACACAGAGTGAAAACGCATCGTATCAGGTAAAATGGAATAAAAAAACCAATCCAAAAACACCGGAGAATTTTTTCTCCGGCCCGGCAAACTCAACTACGGCAAGGCCGCCTGGTCGCCCCCGGCCGCTGAACCCAAGGCTCCCCAAACACCGAAGGTCGAGGGGCCAGAGTAGGTTTGGCAGTTTCTTCCTTGGCCACTAGCATCTCGTTCAAAGCCTGCTCCGCCGCCTAAAACTTCATCAATGGCATCGCAATCAATCGTTTCACTGACAAATCGGACGGCACCATCGCTGAGCGCGGCGTTGGCCCCGCCGGGATGGTAACTACTCGCGGAAACCACAAATGAATTTTGGTTGCCGCGGCACGTAGGGGAGTTCGGCGGCAAGACGGTGCAGACAACGATTCCGCCTCCTTCTTTTGGACGAGCGTCTCCCCACCGCTGCCCCTTGGAGTTGAGATAGGTTAAGTAGTTCCCGTAGAGATCCGTTGTATTTAGCTCGCCACCCACGCCTCGAAAAGCGGCACATTGGTCAGGTGGTGTTTCCGACATCGCGGTTGGCAAATTTACAGCAATTCCGCCACGGATTGTTGAGTCCCTATCGGCTTCCGAACGATTACTTGAGATGCCCGCTTCACTGAAAAGAACCGTGTTGCTGAGGCCATCACTGATGTAGGAAAAGGTGGTCTCGCCGTGCATGACACTGCGATCACTATCATTGATATGGGTGTAGGGTCGAAACACGCCGCGAGGACGGTTCCATTCGCTCCAGTTTGTTTCAAACACGGCAAGGTCTCCAACACTCGCACGATAGTTGCAGGCCCCGGTCACCGGGGCATCCTGAATGCCGGGACGTCCGAAGGGGTCCGACGGGCATAAAAAAGCGGCAATACCATGAGCGAAGGGGCTGGGCGCGCCATTGAACATGTAATCGCCGGGATCGATAGGGGCGTTGGCTGCTGCGCGTTCAACGATGATATCGTAGACAGACTGCTGCTCCACATAAGGAAGCAGTAAGGTCCAGTGGCTGTATTGTCTTAGCCCAGTGTTATTCCCATAGGAAAGCCACATGGCATCGCCTCCCCAAGCCGGAACCCGCAGATGCGTATTTTCAAAATTATGAACGGCAATTCCCGCCTGTTTCAAATTATTGGTACATTGCATACGCCGTGCGGCTTCGCGGGCGGCCTGCACGGCGGGCAGCAGCAGGGCGATCAATACGCCGATGATGGCAATGACGACCAAAAGCTCAACGAGCGTGAAAGCCCGACGATGGTCGCTACGACTTGCCCCCCCCCAATTTAATATTTTGTAGTTTTCCATGAGAATGCTCCTTGTCACAATTCGCCAATTTGGATAACAACCGTACCCAGTATACCCCCTCCATGAAGGAAAGCAACAGTTCCCTGCAATTTTTTGTCGTTTTTCTTTTTTCGTGGAGGTTTTTACAGAAATCGTTTCGTTGCCACTTGTTTGAGGCTTGTCAATTGACAATTGGCAAGGGACAATCGGAGCAACGGTTAGGAAACGACTTCATTATCGATTTTCAATTTTTCGCATGAAACTCCTCTTCATTGGTGATATTATCGGCAAACCCGGACGCGAGATACTTGAAAAAGTGTTGGGTTGGCTCCGCGAAGAGCGGAAAATTGACGTGGTCATCGCCAACGCGGAAAATTCAGCGGGCGGCAGCGGAATTACGGCATCCATTTTTCGTGAGCTACTGAAGAACGGAATCGACGTGATGACACTGGGTGACCATGCGTACAAGCAAAAAGAAATTATCCCGATTCTCGACACGGATGCCCGAATCGTCCGACCGGGGAATTTTCCGCTCAAGGCACCGGGCCGTGGCTGGACGGTCTTCAGAACCGAACAAAATATCACCGTTGCCGTAATCTCGCTGCAAGGCCGGATATTCATGGCCCCGGTGGACTGCCCTTTTGCGGCGGCGGAACGAATTTTGGGCGAAATTGAGGTCAGTTACCCGGATATTCGCGTTATTTTTGTCGATTTTCACGCCGAAGCGACCAGCGACATGCAGCTTATGGGCCGATTTCTCGATGGTCGCGTGTCGGCAGTGCTGGGCACACACACGCATGTTGCCACGGCGGACGAACAAATTTTCCCCGGTGGCACGGCCTTCCAGTGCGATGTCGGCATGTGCGGGCCTTTCAACAGCATCATTGGCCGGCGCATTGACCGCGTGATGGAAACGGTCACGACATTCCGGCCTACTTTGTACGATGTGGCGAGGGGCGACACTCGCATCAACGCCACACTCGTGGAAATCGACGCGGAAACCGGCAAAGCGACGGCCATCGAGCGGCTTGTCGTGCGTGACGACGCAACGAGCCGCATTCCGTGACCGCGACGAGTCAAGCCATGCGCCTATTACTCATCTTCGTCTTCCACTTTGGCGATCATCCGCAAAAAATCTTTCATGGTGGGACAGCGGTCTCGGACTTCCGGCTCAATGCAGGCATAAATCGCTTTGGCCAATTTTTTATTGATCTGCGGGCGGTATTCCGTGATCGGCGTGGGCGGCTCGCTGTGGGCCATTGCGGCATTGCCCGAATCGCCTCGCGGCCAAGGCAATTCGCGCGTGCACATTTCATAAATCGTGACCCCGAACGAAAACATGTCGAGTCGCTGATCCGTGGGTTTGCGACGAACCAATTCCGGGGCCATGTAGTTGGCCGTACCCGTGCGATTGCCGGGATCGGTAAACGGCGGACGGTTCGGAACACTCAAGCCGAAATCCGTCAACTTCAAAACCGTGCCGTCGCCGACAAACAGCAAATTCCTAGGGCATATATCCCGGTGGATAAAACCTTTGTCATGCACTTCCTGCAAAGCCTCGGCCACTTGGCGAATATAGAACACGCGGGCACCGGCCATGAGATCGTCGGGAACCATGAGCACGTTGTTCAGCCCCGTGCCTTCGAGGTATTCCATGACGAGATACTGCTCGCCGTCCGTTGTAATGCCTTGGTCAAGCGTTTTCACGATGTACGGGTGGTCGAAGAGCACCGCAATTTCGCCTTCGGTCGGCTTTTTCTGCCCTTTCCACCGGGCCTCAACGGCACCGGTTTTTTTCATGTCCAAAATTTTCAGTGCGACCAGCTCGCCGGTTTCCCGGTCGCGGGCTTTGTAGACGTTGGACATCGTGCCGGAAATCGCCGACTGGAGCAGCTCATAACGTTTCCGGTAATTCAATTTGCCTTTGCCGAATAATTTTGTAAGAAAACTCATGGGGATAGAAGCTAGGGGGTAGCGGCCAGTGGCTTGTGGACGGAATTATAACAGAAAGAACAAAAAGGGCGACCCAAGCTGCCCGCGTCGTGTGGTGTTCGACAACGACGCGGAAAGGGTGTATAATCTCGACTCGTGGTGCGTATGGAGAGCCGGAATCACAGACATTCTCGTCGTAACTTCCGTGTGTCGTGCGACTGTTGCTTGCCAATTTCTAATTTCTAACCCCTTCCTTCAATGACTTATGACATCGGCCTGATGGGCCTGGCCGTGATGGGCCAAAGTCTCGTTCTCAACATGGTCGGCCACGGCCCAAAAGGTTTTACAGGCGTGGCCGTCTTCAATCGCACCACCTCTAGGGTCAACGAATAACCGTGGAGTTGCGTGGAGTTACAAAAATGACAAATCGTCGCAAGTTTCTTTTGAGGATATTGGCAGGGGCGGCAGGTGGTGTGGCGGGGGGCTGGGCACTACTGTCGTTTACCAATTTTCGCCTTTTCGGGACCGGCAAAAGACGTATCGATAGAATTTCTGGAGATAACGCTCCGCTAAAGCGTCTTTGCTTGGCCATCCGCGATGACAATCTTGATGAACTTGACCGACTTGTCACCGTCGAAAAAATTCCGGTCGATACGGCAGGCAAATGGGGCAACACAGCAGCAGAGTACGCTATCAGTTTGAGGAATGTTGCGGCATTCGAACGCTTACTGGAATTGGGGCTAAATCCGGACAAAATACGTTATCAAGATGGCGACACTTTTCACACCTTCGAGGGGTATGTAACACTGCTCGAAGAGATTTTTTGTCCGCATTTGTCTGTGATGGAACGCTCTACACGAAATCGCCTGCTGGAAACCGCCTTAAAATATGGGGCTGATCCGAATCTCGTCAATCCGGGATCAGGAAGGACGGCAGTATTTTTAGCCGATGATGCGGAATCTCTTGCCATTCTTCTTCGATTCGGGGCTGATTTGAACCACTATGATCAATACGGTAACACTCCTTTGATCGCCCTTGTTCCTTGCAATGAAACTGGCCATGTTGAATCATTTGAAATGACCATGCGTTTGTTGGAAGCGGGGGCAGATTATCGCCGGATGGATCGGCATGGTTTGACCATAACCGATTACCTCAGCGTACTTTCCTCTCGAACTTTCCACGACAATAAACCTCTTCCGCCTGAAAAAATGCTGCTCGTTCAGCGTGCTCTTGATTTTTTGAAAGTAAAACCGGACGGTTTGCCGTTTGATCAAGTTAGCGGAGCACCTAATTGGCAAACCCGGCAACATTTTATTCTGCGTCGCCAGCAGGAATTCGGATTGATTCCAGCCCCGGAAAAAGAATTGGAGAGAAAATTATGATGTATACATGCACTGTTGTTTGATCTGTAATCCGGAAACGCAGTTCCCGGCTCGTGATTCTACCCCCTAACTACTAGCCTCTAACCCCTTCCTTCAATGACTTATGACATCGGCCTAATGGGCCTGGCCGTGATGGGCCAAAACCTCGTTCTCAACATGGTCGACCACGGCTTTTCCGTGGCCGTCTTCAATCGCACCACCTCCAAGGTCGACGAATTTATGGCCCAGCCGGAATGCCAATCGAAAGGCGACAGGCTCGTCGGCTGCCATTCGCTTCAGGAGTTGGTCTCCAAGCTCAAGCGACCACGCAAGGTCATGCTTATGATCCAGTCGAAAGACGCCGTGCCCGCCCCGGAGTACAAACTCTATCCGAACGTGGCGGCCATCGATGCCGTCATCGAGGAACTTTTAACGTTGCTGGAGCCGGGCGATGTCATCATCGACGGCGGCAATACGCATTTCCGTGACACCGAACGCCGCACGCGCATTGTCGAAGACGCCGGATTACTGTACATCGGAACAGGCGTGTCCGGCGGCGAAGAAGGCGCGCGCAAAGGGCCAAGCATGATGCCCGGCGGAACGGAAAAGGCCTGGCCACTCGTCAAGGACATTTTTCAATCCATCTCCGCGAAAGTCGGCTCGAACGGTGAATCAGCGCAGATTCCCTGCTGCGAGTGGGTCGGGCCGCGCGGGGCGGGACATTACGTCAAAATGGTTCACAATGGCATCGAATACGGCGACATGCAGCTCATCTGCGAGGCATACTGGATGCTGAAAAACGCTCTCGGCATGTCTAACGAGGAAATCGGCGAAACTTTTGCCGAGTGGAATAAAGGCGAACTCGACAGCTACCTCATCGACATCACGAAGGACATTTTCACGGTCAAAGATAGTGCTTCCGGCAAATTTCTGGTCGACCTGATTCTCGATACCGCCGGGGCAAAGGGCACGGGAAAATGGATGTCGCAGCTTGCTCTCGATGTCGGCGCGCCCTCTTCGTTGGTCACGGAAGCGGTTTATGCCCGGTGTATTTCCGCCATGAAAGATGCGCGAGTTCGGGCGGCCAGCGTGCTGCGTGGCCCCAACGGAACCTATCAAGGTGACAAACAAGAATTCGTTGAACAGGTTCGCAAGGCACTGTACGCCTCGAAAATTTGCTCGTATGCCCAAGGTTATGTGCAAATGCAGGCGGCGGGCAAGGAATACGACTGGCCGCTCCAATACGGCCCCATCGCTATGCTGTGGCGGGGCGGCTGCATTATTAGGGCGGTGTTTTTGGAACGTATCAAAGAAGCCTTCGACGCCGATCCGAAGCTGGAAAATCTGCTGCTGAACGATTATTTCAAGGAAATCGTCGAATCCGCGCAAGATTCGTGGCGGAATGTGGTCAAGACGGCCATTGATCTGGGCATTCCGGCCCCGGCGTTCACGACAGCTCTGTCGTATTACGATTCGTACCGTTCGGCCAATCTGCCGGCCAATCTTTTGCAAGCCCAGCGCGATTATTTCGGGGCGCACACGTACCATCGCACCGACAAGCCCGGCGAAGGGCCTTTCCACACGGACTGGATTGCGGAATCTCGCTGACACACTATCATTACCGGCCGGGGATGTGTCCCTGGTTTTGTCGGTCTTGCGACATCGTATTCAGCAAAAAAGGAACTAAAAAATATGGCATTAGTCAACACAAGCGATTTCCGTAAAGGTCTGAAAGTTCAAATTGAGGGCGATCCATACATCATGATCGAGTGCCAGTTCGTCAAGCCGGGCAAGGGGCAGGCCCTGTACAAGTGCAAGCTGCGGAATTTGACCCGCGGCACCGTACTCGACCGCACTTACAAGAGCGGTGACTCGCTGGAATCGGCGGACATCACGGAAATCGATGCGCAATATCTGTACAAAGATGGCGGCAATTTCACGTTCATGGACAACGAAAGTTACGAACAATACGAGCTTTCCGCCGAATTGGTCGATGATGCGTGGAAATACTTGAAGGAAGGCATGTTGTGCAAAATGATGCTGTACAACAATAATCCGATGGGCGTGACGCCGCCAAACCATGTCGTGCTGGCCGTCACGTATACCGAGCCGGGCGTGCGAGGCAACACGGCCACGAACGTGACCAAGCCCGCCAAGGTTGATACCGGGGCCGAAATTCTCGTGCCAAACTTCGTTGAAACCGGCGAATTGATCAAAGTCGACACGCGCACCGGCGAATATATTGAGCGAGTGAAAGAATAGCCTGCCTCGTCAAAAGGTTGGCGTTTGCGTTGTGGCGGCGGCAGCGTGCATGTGTGGGGCCGCTTGTTTTGCCCGGCAGGGGTTCACGGTGCTGGCACTTTTTCCGTTTTTTCGACGCCGAAGAATCCAACCGACCATGCCCGATGGGGCAGACGGGTTGTTGCGCGTTTTTGGCCCCCTCGAAAAACGATTTTGGCGGGTTGCGTACAATGAAAACGCGAGCTGCCGGTCTGTGACCGCAGACGTATTACAAAGAAACTTGTCACGCGATGTTCGCCCGCAATCGCCGCTTGCGGTTTGTTGCTCCAACCCCTACAGTCCCTCCTCATGTACGATAAAATCCTGCTGCAATCGCTCATCATGGAAAACGCCCTGAAGTTCGGCGACTTCACGCTCGCTTCGGGCAAAAAAGCGAAATTTTATCTCGATTGCCGTCAGATCACCTTGGATTCCGTGGGGGCCAAACTCATCGGCGAAGGCATTTTGGCGATGATCCAACCGGACGTGCTGCAACCGGGTTCCGTCCTGCCCCACGCCGTCGGCGGGATGGCCATCGGGGCTGATCCGATCACGGCTGCTGTAATTACCGCCGCCGCGTACAATGATGTTCCGCTCAAAGGATTCATGGTGCGAAAACAGGCCAAGGATCATGGAACCGCCAAATTCGTCGAAGGCCCCATCGGGGAAGGAGACCACGTCGTCGTCGTCGAAGATGTCGTGACCACAGGAGGTTCTTCGCTCGAAGCCATCGAACGAGTCGAAGCCATCGGGGCCGTCGTGGACGGCGTGATTGCCATCATAGATCGGCTTGAAGGCGGCGCGGAAGCGTTCCAAGCAAGGGGTTACACGCTCCGCAGCTTGTTCACGGTAAGAGATTTCGGGATTGAGCCGGGCGAGTGAGGCAGACTCGGAACATTATTGAGATTCCCCCCGCTTTGGCAGGAATGACGAGGATAGCATGTTACGGACTATGACTCTATTTCGACCCATCATTATTCCGCTCACTGTTTTCCTTCTCTGTCCGGCTGTACCTGCCGCAGAATTTCGTATCGATAACGAAGTTTCGCCGGGTGATGTCAAAAGTGTGACTTACGTGTTGGGCGGCGGCGATTTTTACAGCATGATCGGGCAAAACGGCGAAATCACGTTTTACGATTCCAAGGCGAAAACGTTCACCATCCTTGATCCGACCCTGCGTATTCAAGCTCGCATCGGCCTAGAGGAAACGAAGCAGGAAATCGTTTTTTTGCGAGAACAAGTTCAAAGCCATCCTGATTTTGAAACGGGAACACTGAACGCCTTTGTCGTCAAGCCCGCCTTCCAGACGGAATTTGACGCTCAGTCCGGCGACCTGGCCTTGCGTTCGCCTTGGTTCGATTATGTCCTTGAAACCACGCCGTTTCCCAATGGCGAAACCGCCAAGGCCTATTTCGAGTTTTGCGATTTGTTGTGCTATTTGAATTTTCGCATTGCAAAATCAAAATCCATGCTGGTGCGTTTGGAAGTGAATCGCACTCTTGCAACACACAGCCGCTTTCCGACGAAAATCGTCGCTTCCATTTATCCCAAAGGCCAAGGACCGCTGGCCTCGGTCGAGAAAGCCGAAAGCCGACACCGCCTCGTATTACGATTGAGCGAGGAAGACCGCCGCCGAATCGACCAAGCGAAAGAGCACATGCGCACGTTCAACATGCTCCCTTTTTCCGGTTATGAGAAAAAAGTGATGGAAAATGGAATCGGAAAATAGGGCGTGTCACTCTGACGCCCACGCTGAGGTTTGGAAGCCATGAAAAGTTTCAATCGACGACCAACTTGAGCAGAGCCATGACCGAGATTTTTGCGCGAATTTTTCAAGACGGCCCGGGCGTTTTTGAAACGGACTCACCCGGCGTCGAGACGGCCCGGCGAGGTGGCGTCACTCTGCTGGTTCAGGGAATTTTGACCGGCGGCACGCCCGATACATTGCTGGACGGTTATCACCGATTGGGTGCGCTGCCTCTTGAGAATCTCGACGGCAATTTTATTCTCGCTCTGGTCGACGAAAACAAAAAATCGGCCTTGATCTATCGCCATCTTGTCGGCTGCTACCCCCTGTATTATACGGCGACGCAAAATAGTTTTTGTTTCGGAAGCCGCCTTGCCACGGTGGCTCGGAGAAGTGGCCTTTCGCCCCGCCCCAACGAAGCCATGCTGCCCGCGCTCTTCCTTTTTCGCATGGTGCCCGGCCACAACACGTTGTTTGAACACATTTCGAAGCTCATGCCGGGCGAAATGATTGCGTGGCGCGATGGCAAAATAGAGCGGCAACAAGTGCTGACCATGAAAATGTTTGACGAGCCGCGAAAGACGGATGAAGCGGAATCCGTCGAACGTATCGAGTCCGTGCTCGAAGAAATTTTAGGTGACTGCCGTCGACGCTCTCCGCGTTCGGCCATTTTGCTTTCCGGCGGCGTGGACAGCATGATTTTGCAAGTGCATTGGAATCGACTTTGGCGTCGGACGGAGAACAACACAAAGCCGCCGAGTGCCGCCGTGGTTCTGGATCATCCGCATACTAGGCCGGACTTCGAGTACACGATGAGCGCAGTCGAACAGCTTCAGACGGAGCATTTGTCAGTACGGCAAGCACCGCTCACGCCGGAATTCATGGGCGAGATTCTTTCGCTCACCGGAGAAATGCCGAATCATGTCCAGTCGTTTTACTTTGCGACCCTCGCGGCGGGCATGAAAGAGGCCGGCTTTACATCGGGCATTTCCGGCGAGGGCGCGGATGGCATGTTTGGCAACTGCGGCCCTGATGACATTCTGGCCGCCCTGCGTTGGAAACGAAAACTCCCTATCGGGCCGTTGAGAAATTTATGCGCGAACTTGGCTGATCTTCTGAAGCCGGGAAACTATACGGCTCCGATTCTCCGTTTGGCCAACCATGTCGATGATCTGGAATACACGCGACATCCGCAGAACGCGGTGGCGGCGTTCACGGATTTTGAGACGGTACAAACTATTTTCGGCAAAACGAAAATGCTCGCCGCCATGCGTTATCGTCGTTCAATTCTCGACGCCGTCGGCGTTTCCGGGGAAATGTTGCTTCGTTCACAGCTGATCGGTTTTTTTGGTGAAGGTATAGAGACAGCCGCTTATTGGACAGCAATGTTTCACTTGCACGGCGTCGACATGGTTCACCCGTTCCAGGATTCCCGACTGATCCGGGTCGCGTCGAATATCCGTTCGGAAAGTCGTTTCGTGCCGGGCAATCCGAAGCAAGTTCTGAAAAACGCGCTGGCTCGGCACGTTCCGAAAGAATTTATCAGCCGACCCAAGCTCAGTTTCGGACAACCGGTTTTTGAATGGCTCTCGCCCGGAGGCGAGCTGCGCAAAGCCGTCGAGCGGATTGACGATTATCCGTGGCTTCCACGGAATGTGAAACAAGAAATCCTCGTCAGGCCGAACTGGGTTCTTTGGACGTTGCTTTGTTACGACCTGTGGTACAAAGCCTTTATGAAAAGATAATATCAGAGTTGTCGCGTCAACGTCATGCCCGCACCGGCGGCATTGAGAAGCACGGCAAGCTACGCTCGCCGCCCGCATTCACAGAATGCGGCTCGTAACGCGGGGGCAAAAAATAATTTGACGGCGTCGACAGTTATTGCTGTTTTCCTGATGATCTGATATACTCTCCATACAATCATTCCGATTCATCCAAACCTACCTCACTCGAAAAATCATGCTTAAAAAATTTGTATCAGGCTTGTGTCTTTCCTTGGCCTTGCTTTTGACCGCTTCGGCGGTGGCGCAAGAAACGGCGGCGATGAAGCCGTTTCTGACCCTGAAATTTGCCGATCCGGCCACACTGGTGAGCGTGGCGGAAAAAGTGGCCGATCTCGCCGGAAAGCGGCGTGAATTCGATGCGGGATTCGCTTCATTCCGTGAACTGGGAGGGATCAACAAGACAGGCCCGTTCGGATTGATCCTCCAAAGCGATGGCGAAGCGATCCAAATGCCGGTTGTCGTGTTGCCCATCGAAAGTTTTGGCGCCCTTTCGTTTCCCAACGTCGAAGCTCTCTTGGCCAATGCCGAAAAAGACGGTGATAAGCTCATTTTCGGCTCCCCCCTCGGTGACATCGTCGCTCACCAGAGAAAAGGCTTTGTCCTTGTCACGCCATCGGCTTCGGCGGCTCCGTTGCCGGAAGACCCGATCAAACTTTTCACCGGTCTGGAGAAATACACAGTCGGTTTCCGTGCGGATTTTGAGAACACCACGCTGGAATCCATTGAAACATTCACGGCCCCGCTTTCATTGATGATGTCCATGAGGGGAGCGGAAGGAGCCAAAGCCGCCGAACAGTTTGGCACGGTGGTCAACCTGCTCCACAAGGAGTACAAAAGCATCAGCGGCGGTCTCGTATTCGATCCCAAGACGGCCGCATTGGATTATGTCGTGACGGTCACACCGAAGAAGGGTTCCGCGGTGGAAAAGCAACTGGCGGCCTTGAAGGACATGAAGACGGCCCTCAGTGGCTTTACGAGTATGGCCCCGGACGCGATTTTCTCCGTCAACGGTTCCCAAAACGGTGTTCCCCAAGACGATGAACAGGTTGCGATGGCCATGACAACTATCGATCAGGCGATTGACGGGTTTTTGGAACAATTCGCCGATCAGGCGGAAACCGACAAAGAATTTGAGCAGGCGGAAATCGCCGCGAAGGCGTTCTGCAACGTCATCGAAGCGTCAATGAAAAAAGGCAGTTCCGACCTCGGTATCTCGATGAATGCAAACGGCACGATCCTGATTGCCGCCGAGGTGGGCGATACGCAAGAACTGAAAAAAGCCAATCAGGCGATTGTCAATATGCTCCAAGCCCGTGGTGCGCGTGGCGAGGAAGCTGCCGCCGCTCTGGAAAAATACTGGAAAAAAGACTTTGAAACCGTGAATGACTTCAAATTGACAAGTCTGATTATTCCGCTTGCCGAACTGGCCGAGGCCTCGCTTCCGTCGACGTTGGCGGACAAAACACTGACCTTCTTTTCCGGCATCAAGGATGGTGAGGCGTTCGCGCTGGCCGTCGGTCTGGACGCGAAGGAGGTGGAAGCGAAATTCCGCGCCGCGCTGGCAAAAACCGGCGAGCCGGTGGTGGCCACGCAGCAGCCTATAGGATTCTTTGCCCTTCAGCCGCTCGGAAAGTTGTTCGATAAGTATATACCCGAAGAAAATCGTGATGGAACGGCGGAAAAAATCATCAAATTGCTGGCCGATGCTCCTTCCGATGCCAAAATCACGCTTTCGGCCCGCGCCGTTGACGATAGTATGGAAGTTAAGTATGGCGTTTCCGGCAGCACGGTCACGACCATTGCGGAGCTAATCAAAATCGCCGTCGCGGCGAAAGTGGAAGCGGATGAGGCCAGTTCAGTGATCCGCGAATTTTAGTTTTTGGCTCGTTCCCGATTTCGGCCTCGGCTCGGCGAACGATTTCGGCATGTTCGTCCGGCTGGCAACAGACTGAAAATCGGCGGCACAATTCGGTGTTCTTTTTTGATTTTCGCGGCATGTTGGTTTCTCCTAGGGCGTGTTGACACTACTCGCGCAGTGTTTCACAGATCATGGCGAAGACGACGAAGGAGGAATACATCACATCCAATTTGTCATAGCGAGTGAATACGCGACGGAAACCCTTTAACCGCCTGAAGTAACGTTTAACCTCGTTCCGGCGTTTGTACAGCTCCTTATCATAATCCCAAGGTTCGATCCGATTTTTTTTCGGAGGAACCACAGGATTCAGGCCGTGCATACTCGCTAAATTACGTATCTCATCACCTTCGTAAGCTCTGTCCATGAGCAGCGAAATATCATTGTTTTTGTAATAATCAGGTAAATTTTCAATCAAAATCCGGCCTTCAGGATCGTCTCCAGCTTGACCGGGCGACAGTTTGCACAAAATCGGTGTGGTTTCGTTGGCCACAATTAAATGTACTTTGGTGTTGCGTCCGCCCCGGCTTTTGCCGATGGATTGGGGGCCCAAAAAATCATTACAGTTTTTCTGCGCCCGTTCCATCGGGATGAACCTTGATGCTGGTGCTATCGAGCGACAAAGCCGTAACATCAAGTGTCACACCGAGTTGTGTTTGCAGTGCTTCGAGGGCTTTTGGCCAAACATTATTTTTTGACCAACGATTCATACGTTGGTAAATGGTGTTCCATTTGCCGAAGTGTTCCGGTAATTTTCTCCATTTGCATCCATTTTCGGCCACGTAAAAAATGGCCTGTAAGAAAATAAGGTTTTCGATGGCGACGTTGCCGCGTTGAACAGGCAGCACGTCCTTGATTTTGGCGTTATTGTTCGGGCGTGATTGTTTTCATCCGCGAACAGTATAAATTTTGGTAATTCTATGCAAGGGCATAGTGTCAACACGCCCTAGAATGGGTTAAGGAACACGTAACGCCGGTATTATTGCACGCCAAGAAACACTGGCAAGAAAAAAAGAGCCGCCTACGAAGGAGCGGCGTTGAGAAAACACCGCCCGGCTCTGGATTTTTGAAACTCACCCGATTTCCCTGCCTCTGGCGTTGTCGCGGTCGATGTAGATCATCGTCGTGTCCACGCTCTTGTGGCCCAAAATGATTCGGGCCGCCTCCGGGCCGTACTCTTTTTCCACGTATGTCGCCCAAGTGTGCCGCAACTGGTTCGGCGACCATTTCGCAACGCCCGCCCGCCTGCACGCCCGGTGAATGGCCGTGCGATAAGAGCCGGTCGCGTACTTTTCGCCCGGCTTGACCATCGGATGCTCCACCGAGCGGTCGACCTGCGACGGCTGAACCGGCGTCTTGCGGTTCAATCGCTTTTCCGTTTCGATATACTTGACCGCGTCGACCGGCGAAAACAGGAATGCCTCCGGAGTCGATTCTTTGGCCCGAATATACGTTTCGAGAATTTCCTGCGGTCGCATTCCGCCGTACATCTGCACGCGGATCATGTCGGCCAGCACCGGATGCGGGCATGAACGGCAGCGTTTTTGCAACAGTTTCCATCGACACCGGCGGGATCGGAGCGTAATCGACCGCCGGCGTCATGCCTGCTTGCAGATTTTCGACGTACTTGAGCCGGGCGGCCGTCGACTCGTCGACCAGTTCCTCGCCCACGCCCCAGGCGAAAATTTGCTTGATGAAGCCGACTCGCTGGTTCGTGATTCGCCGGCAGAGACCGGAATCGACCATTTCCTGACGGATCGTTTTCAGGGCGGCGGGCCGGAAATCGTCAACCGGCAGATCGGCGTACAGCATCGACCATGATTTCCGCGACGACCTTGCAGTGGCCAAGGGCGTGGGCCGCCTGCTCGGCATAAGCGAGAAAGAGGTCGGCGACGACGGTGTGCCCCGTAGCCCCGGCGTGGGCGGCTTGGCTTCCATTCGGAGACAATGCGGCTATAATCCCTCTTTGCTTCGTCGGAGCCCCACAGGCCGAGCAACTTGCGTTTGCCGTCGATGTAGACGATAGCTAAGTTGCGTTTCTGACAGAGTTTAGGCGGACGATTGAGTTGGCATGGCCTTCTCCTTTCGCCCCTTTGTCCCGCGAGCCCGATGGGGGTTTTGCGGGATGAGTGGGGGTTTTCTTGGCTAAAAAACGGAGGCAATACCGATTGCTAAGAGTTGCAAGCCGCTTGATTTATAAGGCGTTAGCCTAATACACCTCACTGGACTCGAACCAGTAACCTTCGGTTCCGTAGACCGATGCTCTATCCAATTGAGCTAGAGGTGCAAGAGTCCCCAAGGATAATGTGTTCACGGCTTTTGGGGAAGAGGGGCTGCGCATTTTTTTCTGCAATGGGGACTTTATGGTACTCGGCATAAAAAGGCCGTTGCAACAACCGTTCGGTGTGAAACGAAACACAGTGAATTTCCTTTCAACGCAACCTCCGTTTGACTGGAGGAATCACCCAGTATTGTATTTGTCGCCCTGTTATACTATTTTTTAGAGCCTGTTGACACAATGGATTTTCCTAGGTCGAATCACCGCCAAAGCCATGCTTTGGGGAACAAATTGAGCGGTCATTAGGGGCTTGAGAACGGCCCACTTTCGCCATCCTCCCATCCCCCATTTGATATTACCCCTCCCACCGAGGTATACAAAACCCAGTTTCAGGACATGGGTAACACTTTGAGGCGAGG
>QMCD01000803.1_pt1 | contig 21214 bp, 19 predicted proteins | sample 1821841 | NCBI WGS metagenome assembly QMCD01 (sample SAMN01991225, study PRJNA193472) | Termite gut metagenome, whole genome shotgun sequencing project. | isolation source: worker | host: Macrotermes natalensis
GTTGTTCGCCCAGCATGGTTCTATTCTAACAGGTGCAAGTCCTCAACACGCCCTGATAGCGGGAAGTGTCCAGCCAAAGACAAGGGTGTCCATCGTGAGGTGGAATCTGAAGGAAGTCGGCGGTAAACATCTGGCCTGACGCACAGAAACTTGATATAAGGCTAAAGAACGTGGGTTAGTTTGCAACACAAAACAAAGCCCGATAGCTATTCGGAACGTTCATGGTAAATTAAGCGGGTATAAGATGGAAAGAATAGAGTCTTAACTGGGGAGGTCTCACAGACGTGTGGATGTTTTTTTTCGGAATCACGGAGTAAAGCTTGCTGTGAGAAGTCAGCAGACGCCATATGAGTCAGACAAAACGAATTGATCGAAATACCTTTCGGTTCACCCTCGCTCTTGTAGAGGAACCACAACTTTTCAAAATCACTACTGCTATACATAAATACTTTTTTTAGATGTACAGCAAAGGTAAAGGCAAAACAAAAACGGAGCAAGACGCCAGTTTTGGACGCTTACCAAAATTAAGATAAAAATCAAATATTATATCAGCTAGGGTATGATTTATTTATATCTTAATAAATTGCATATACGTTCTACATTCTTCAACCTTTTCAACACATGTAACCTTCTTGATCATAAGCTCTTCGCTCATGACAAATAAGATCTATTAACTGCTGTAATTCGCATACATCTGACTTAATATCCTTAAAACGGCAATACTGTTCATCATATCTTTTCCTAGAACCTGATTTTAATCGAAATCCAACATCGTCTGGAATTAAATATGAAGAACGTTCCTTACCCAAATATTGTTGAAATTCAAAGAGAAAAATATTTATTCCTGCCAAATCAAAATCACCGAAGTAAAGATAATGATTGGGAATAGCACATAGCCATCTTCTAAGATCAGTTGATTGTGGATACCTGGACACAAAGAGCACTCTATTTGAAAGCTTATGCACTTGAAGATATTCCTCAAAGAATACTCTTTGCTTGCGAATCATCCTAAAATTTTCCATATTCTCAATGCCAATCACTACTACGTCTTCTGGAATTATAAACTTCTCCCACTCTGCGACAAAAAGAAAACTTCCTTCTTGTGGATTTACTATAAAAGCCTCTCCGTCAAGAAAACATTCAATAGGTTCGTAGCTGTTTACAGGGAATCCCGGGCAGGAACGGACCATAACAAGTTTGGAGTTTCCTGTTTCTATTGCCATAGAAGCACGGGAATCTGAAGCGTCTATTTCGAGAATGCGGAAACTCTCATCCTTATCTATAAGAAATCTTTTTAAAGCCTCAGTATCACGGGCACGATATGATTTTCTTGAACCATGAGATATAACCAATAACATACCTTCTGCCAACAGTTCATCACGTAACTTACTGTTTAACTTTGAGCCTGCGACTTGTTCTCCTGCTAATAATGCATGTATAGATGCACTTATTGCCATATAACCTCCAACTATTTTATTCGTTTCAATAATTTTTCTACTCTCGTCCTCACTCCATGTTTACTCAAGAGATAGGTATATCGGTAGTCATAAGGGTTATATGACGTTGGTGAACTGTTGATGAGATAGATATTGCGTGAATTGGCAAACTGCAGAATACCTTTGATATTGTTAGGGTGCAAGCGCCCTATCTCATCCATCATGCAGTGTATAATGAAATCACCGTTCTTTCGGGCTGCCTTTTTCTTAAAAACGTTGATGAGCATGATATTGACCATTGCTTTCACAAGAATATCTGTACCATCTGACCCTACATTATTAATACGCTCAACCCAGTTCGTGTCATTGTCGTTCTCCTTTACACGAAACTGTAAACGGAAAGTATCACCTAATGATACAGATGGACGATTGGGTTCGTTTTGCAGTTGATGGGATAGACTCTTCAGGTAATCCACGACCTTGCGGTTCACCTCATCCCGATTGTTGCTTGAGAAGAGATTAAGTTCGCCAATAGAGAGAGCATTCTCTACGGTATAATCATGAATGGACATAAGCAGTTGCATAAGCTTATCAGATGATTCATTCGCTCTCAGTTCAATACTCTTGATTACTCCTGCAAAATTCTTTTCTACAAAATCACGATTTATGTCAAGTATCACCCCATCTACATCGGATCTACGTTTCATCAGTGAACCGATTTCTGTTGAGATACGTCCTAGGATATCTTTATAATGCTCGCTGGTACGTCTGCGGAACTCCTCGATTTTGTTATTATCCATGAAGTCCTGCAAATCAACCGCAATTTGCAGATAGTCATTATCTGTCACTGGCATCGTGTTGAAATGGAAAGCATTTTGAGGCTTGAAGTTACGATTGAAATAAACAACTATATCTTTAAGCTTGTCAATTGATTCGCGTTTTTGATTGACAGTACCCCTAAGTTGGCTCAAAAGCTGCTGACAATCTTGATGTGTCTTCATCATCTTGTCGTCAGAGAGGTAAGCATCAGGTATCAAATGCTCATTCTCGACCATCTGATGATAAAGGTTCAATTCCTCTTTCCTATGTGCCAATTCCTTGAGGACTATACGCTGACGTTCTTCCTTTTCCTTGCATTTTTTCTCGATACGTGTCCGTTTGTCTTCATAACGCTGGCGTATCATTGAGAGTTGTTGCTCGATGTCCTTAATAGTCTTCCTGATTTCCGGTTCCTTGGCAAAAAGATTTTGCTCGGCATCGCGATATTTGATAACTATTGGACGCTCCTTTTCGATCCTCATCAACAGTATCTTCAAGTCCTTCAAAGCTTCGCGGTATTGTTCAAGCAGATTCATGTCAACGCCCTTACCTGCAAGTTCCGCTTTCTGCTGTTCATCAAGTTGCTTCTTCTGTACCGCAAACTCCTGATTACGCACAGTCGCTTCTGAATCTTGTGATTTTTTGAAAATGTGTAGTTCCTCGTCAAGTGCTTTTGAATCTTTATTGAATGACGAATCAAGCTCTTTAAGGTCTTTTTTATTCCTTGCCTCATTTTTTTCACGAGTTTCCTTCTCCGATTGCACTCTTAACAGTGCTTCATTGAAGGAGCGTTCACGGATTTCTTTTTCTTGTTCAATCCGTTCCTGTTCTTCCATCTCCAGTTTATGCCGATGGTTTTGCAGATTCTGTCGTTTGACTGGTATCTGTTCTTCTTCCACCTTTAATAAGGTCGCTTTCTGCCGAAGCGGATTGATCTGTACTGCATATTTCTTTCCGAGTTTCTCTATCTCATCCTGAAGAGTAATGGGCAATTGCGTGAGTTGACGGTTAATTTGCTGCACTTGCTCTTCCAAGTTCTTCTTTTCCAGTCTATACTCGTCAGGAGTGCGATGCACTGAGGCAATATTATCCAGATTCAACCTTATGCCAAACAGATTATCAGATGCGACGTCCAATTGAGGTTCAAGCCCTTGCGCATATAGAATCCGTTCCTCGTCAATAACTTTGCCTATCGTATTTTCCCAGCCTCCCGTATTTTCACAAAGCCATTTATAAAAAGAACCGTCTAAATGAGCAAGTAAATCATTTATCTTTGCAATTTGTACACGAATTTGTGTGCGGTCTGCCTCAAGACGTTCCTGCTCACGCAGAGATGCTTGTTTTATTTCTGCCTCTTTCATCTCATACTCGGCAGTAATCTGGTCAATCTGGCTTTTTACTGCTGTCTGTTGAGCTGAATTCTCTTTTTCTGTCAAATTCAACTGCAGAAGTTGTTCATCCACCTGCTTTATTTCATCGGCCATAGGATGCCACTGACGGAGTTCCTTCAGTGCATTATCAGTCTTATGCTGTTCAGTCAACAATATCTGCAGGCGATCGTCAGACTCATATCGCCAACTATTGAAAGTATCCATAATCTGATTTCTATTCTTTGTGCGTTCTTCTTCCAGGTTCTTACGTTCTTTCTGAAGTATGGTTTGTTTCTGATAGTATGCCTCTTTCTGAGCGTTCTTGAATGCCTGACATGCATTTTCCAGTTTAGCCTTCGCTATGTTGTACTTTTCCTCTATCGAGGTATGAGTTTTCAATAAGTCATCCAATAGCGTTTGTTTCTCTGTTTCTTCCTGTTTGATAGCTATTTCTCGGCCGGCAAGAGTAAGTATGGCTTCAATATCAAAAGCATCGAAGTCCTTTCTTACCTGTGCTATCTCCTTCAGTTTACTCTTTTTGGCACCAAGTTCTTGATTGAGCGAGTCTTTTTCTTTATCATATTCTGCTGTAAGTTCTTTCTCACGGTTACGTTCTTTCTCAAAGCCCACTTTAACTTCTGTAGCTTCAACTTCCAAAAGCGGTATACGTTGCTCACTATAAGCTACGGCATGATTCAGCATACGCCATACATCAGTCAATTGCTGGTCGAGCGCCACAATTTTACGACCCTGTTCAGCAATTTTCAATGCCTGTTGGCGCACCGGATAATTGCCATCACGTGCTTGACGGAACCAGCAGTCTATCTCATCATACTCTCGCTCGAAGTCTGTAACAAGTCGTCTGTAGGTCTGCAAATCAATGGGTAATTCCTCATCTGTCATGGATTGTATGATCGTGTTCTTTACAAAGTCTGCATCCAATTTTGTATTCAGAAAAACGTTTTGAATGCTTCGTGGGATATTCTGATAATGCGAACTTTGCACTAATGCATAACGTGCATATTTATGGTCATGGGTATTGCCGAAAATAATATCCTTGAACATCACACCGGATTCTATTCTTGCAGAAACGGCCACATTCTTGTCTATACGTTCACGAATCTTCACCCAGTCACTCAATACCTGCTTGTCATCGGTAATAAACCATTCACGCTGATAGGGCGCATCAATGAATCGCCATGAAGCGCGTCCTTGGTATCTGCTAACCAATATGGTATATGCACCATTGTCACGCATCACCTCATAAAGTATATACGAATTTGATTGGCGAAAATAGAATTCATCAAATGACTTCTGTCCCTGTTGAATACCCAAACGATGTTTGTCGGCATTATAGAAAAACAACAAAGCTCTCAACACTGTACTTTTACCCACACCTTGTGTTCCTGTAAAATGCACATTGCCATCCACAGAAATCTCTGCATAGGGGATATTGGCACTATTGATAAAAATAATCTTATTCAGGTACTTCATCTTCATTGACTATTTGAATTATTTCCACCAATTCTTCAACATAGCGAAATGCCGAAGTAATCTTATAAGTCTCGTCTTGTTCGCTAATACACTCAGCAAAGCCCATATTCAGCATCTCTTGAAGCAGTTTGTTTACCATCTCAATATTAGACCCCACACCGTATTTCTTGAACAGATGGCACACCTTCTCCTTCAGCTCAATATCCAGACTAATTTGTTCTATCAAATGACTTTTACGGAACTGATATCCGGCAGTAAATGACTGATTATAACATTTCAAGAAGTCCAGATAGTCCAGCCATTTTGAAAAGCTGTCCAGTTTTTGCTCTATCGCTTGCTTGCCTTCCCCTGTTCGTGAAAAATAGAAGTAACCGTTACCACACTCCAATTGCAGACCGATTTCCTTGAAGTAGTCTGCATAATCCTCCACATTCTCCTCAATATCCTCATATAAGTGACGGATAGAGGTATCTGTGCTGTCCACCGAAAGAAATTCTCCCCGGTTTAACCGTTCGTATATTCTTTGTGTATTATTTCGCATATATTACAGGATGTTCAATATCTTGATAAATTACATATTCTCCTGTCATCCGACATTCATCTGGATGCAAGATTACCAATTGACAGAAGAGAGTTACATAGTCTTCAATAGTACGTTTTACCTTATAGTCATACCTTAAAATGAATTCAAACAGATCATAGCTTGATGCTAAGAACGCATTCCATACCTCTGTAGCATCCACCTCCTTCAGTTGTTGAATATGCTCTTGCAAATCTTCCTCTGTCAAGGGTTCAGCTTCTGTCCTTGCCGTTTTCTGTATGCCATTACGTTCAGCAATCCGTTTCAATAACTTTACCACTTGTTCGTTTTCCCTCAGCATTTCTAAAGACAAACGGACTTTACTGTATTGACGTGATTCCATCCAAAGAGGATTTCTTTCCTCCAACACCTGTATAAGGTTCGTATCAGTCTTGATAAGGAGTTGATCTTGCAGATATTTCAGCTTTCGTATTTTCTTGTAAAGTTGATTTTGCTGGTCAATCTGATTGATATAGGAAATAATCTGCCTGTCTATCTCCATAAGTGCATGATAGGCTTCCACAAAATCATGTTTCACATCGCTACAGGTCTTGGCCATATGCGGATCATTGGCCATAATGAAGAAGGCATGCTCATTATCCATCAGCTTTTCACATTCACGTATCATGGCGCGAATGCTATGGCTCTTCTCATCCAAATTCTGTAGTTTCTTCTTTTTGATGATATAGTTTGGTTCCTGCTTATAAGCATTGTCCATATTGCGCTTCAAATCCACCACATTCTTCAACGTTCTGAATCCAGTCTTCTTTAAAAGCTGCCGTACATTGTCCTGATATCCGGCTTTACGATTGGTGTTGGTCTCTTGCAGGAAATATCCAATATATTCCTTCAAAGTGTTGATACATTCTTGCACGCTCAACACGCTAATCTCCTCGTTTACATTCAGCACCTCCTCGAAGAAGTTCAGGTAGTCACTCTCAATCTCTACTGTGTTTCCTGTTTCCACCAGTACACCATAGTCAACTAACTTTCTCAATCGGGTTTCATTTCCTCCGACAAGGTCTATGGCAAGCCCCAACGGAAACTTCATAAGTTTTCGTTTCTCAAACATTTCACTCAGCAATCCTTGCTCACGTGAGAGTGTTTTGGTCAGTTCTTCTATACTCCTAAAATGCGTCAGAATATCCATATATTCTAAACTCTGTGATTAATACCATCAAATAGTCAATAAACTCAAATCAACATCAGGAATAATAACGTCTGTAATCTTGTCCTCGACAAGAAATCCCATGTAAAGCGGAATCGTAAGTACCTCTCCCTCACGTCCTACATTATATTGACCTAACTTAATTGCATTATTGACATGATATACATCCTTGTTCTTAAGAACCGTAGTCATGCTTTTTGCCTTACCAGTCTTTGCCTTGACTTCAAGGATAACGCATTCACCCTTAAACCTCACTAAGAAGTCCAGTTCAAGTCCACTGTCCTTATGAAAATAGTATAGCTTTTGCCCGGACTTACATAAAAAGTCAGCCATAAGGTTCTCGAAGATAGCTCCCTTGTACCCAAGAAGATTACCCTTTAAAATATCCGCCTGAGTGCCATAATCGAGCATTGCCATTAGAATTCCTATATCTGTGACGTACACCTTGAAACTGTCTTTGATGGAATTACCCTCTAATGGCAGTTCCGTAATCAGCGTATTATAGCATCTACGGATTATTCCGGCATCTTCCAACCATTGAATGCTACCGATGTATTGAGAAGACCTTCCTCCCTTTTTGACTATGGAATACTGGAATTTCTTGTTCTCCTTGGCTAATTGCTTCGGAATGGATTCAAAACATTCACGGATATTAGGTTTGTCTGTATCATCTGCATATTTAACCATATCCTCTTCGTATTCGGCAATGAGATTACGCTGCACCTTATATATAAGTTCGATATTCTTGGTTTCAAGGAAGCAATTCACCACTTCCGGCAAACCTCCGACAATGACATATCTGTACAACAACTCCATCATTGCCTTGTGAATCCCATCAGGAACAGCCTTTTCGTTCTCAAAACATGATTTGACAGAATCAATAACCGCCTCACCGATTCCGTTTGCCCATAGAAATTCCTCAAAATCCAACGGGTACATATCAACCACGGTTTCATATCCGACAGGAACAGAGTCTTGTCCTACATCCTCTTTCTTGTTCTTGCTTTGACCGTAGCCTTTCACTCCCAAAAGAGAACCTGTTGCAATAACATCGAAACGCCCGTCTATATGGAATGACTTCAAGGCTGTCCTTGCTTCCTTACATTCTTGAATCTCATCAAGGATAATGCAGGTTTTCCTTTCAACGAAACGACTACCTTGAATCAAAGCTGATAGGTTGAGAATGATGGTATCGACATCTATATTGCCAGTAAAGGCAGACTTCTTATCCGGCTCAAGAATGAAGTTCATATAGACTACACTATCATAATTCTCCCTTGCGAATTTCTGGACAATATATGTCTTTCCACACTGGCGGATACCTTTTATAACAAGAGGCTTTCTGCCCTCAGACTGTTTCCAGTTGGCTAAATATGTTTCTATTTTTCTCTTAAGCATGGCACAATCTTATTCTTTCAATGGCAAAATTACACTTTTTCGAGCGAATAAATCGGAGTTGAACACATTTTTTCAGACGAATAATATCCATAGCCGCACACTTTTTTAAACGAATCACCTCCACTACACAACATTTTTTCAAGCGAATCCAATATCAATTCTATTTGGCGAATAAAAATGCCGAACTGGTAAGCCTCTCGCTGCCTTTGACCGATACACCATTTGTCAGTAACGTGCTGCATCCTTTTTTCGACGGACTTATTCCCGAAGGTTGGCTGTTGGATATTGCCGAAAGGAACTGGAAAATAAACAACCGCGATCGCATGTCGCTACTGCTTGCCTGTTGCAAGGATTGTATCGGGGCGGTCAGTATTCAACCTATTCAAGAATGATAATTATGGAAAGATGCTTATACTGTTACCAACCGCTGGAACAAGGGCAAGTTGATTTTCATCCGCAATGTTCTAAGAAGATATTCGGAACAGCCATCCCACTTGTGCTTCCCTATACGAAAGCCGATATTGAATCGCTGGCTTTGGAAGTGGTACGTTCGCAGATAACGATTACAGGCGTTCAACCGAAATTGTCAGTTGAATTAAAAAAAGAAAAAGGAGGCGAGAAACGTTTCACAATAGTCGGATTATGGGGTGGATACATTCTCAAACCGCAAACGGAACAATATCCGTTGCTTCCTGAAAATGAAGATTTAACCATGCATCTGGCAGAACTTGCACGGGTAAAAACAGTTCCTCACTCCCTGATACGGTTTAAAGATGGTTCATTGGCATATATTACCAAGCGGATTGACCGTGATAAGAAAGGGGGTAAAATACCAATGGAAGATATGTGCCAATTGACGGAGAAATTGACTGAACAAAAATACAAAGGTTCTCATGAGCAAATAGCCAAAAAGATACTGGAATTCTCAGCTTATCCGGTGTTAGATTTAATCAACTATTTCGAGGTGTTGTTATTCTGTTACCTGACTGGAAATGCAGACATGCACCTGAAAAACTTTTCGCTTTATGAGTCCACTTTAAAAAGTCTTTTTTATCAGGAATTAACGCCCTACAGGCACTTCTAAAGGGGGTAAAAGTGCTAAAATGCACTTTTTAAAGTGGACTCCTTTATAAAAAGGTGGGTGAATCTGTTTTAGCTCCGGCTTACGACCTGTTATCTACCAAACTGGTTATTCCACAAGACAACGAAGAACTGGCATTGACGTTAAACGGCAAGAAACGTAAGTTGAAGAAAGCGGATTTTGACAACTTCTTAAAAGCAATGAAGGTGGAGGACAAGGTCATTGAAAATGTCTATGACAAATTCCGGAAGGTATTACCGGAGTGGTTGGTATTCATCGATTGTTCTTTCCTCCCGCAGCAGATGAAAGAAGAATACAAAGCATTGATACAGGAAAGGTATGCTATTTTGAGTCAGGACAACCGCACTAAAATCTTATATACTTATCACTAATTGCTGCGAAGTTCCGCTTTGCTAATTTTTTATTTACCCTGCATGAATAATGCAGGGTATAGACGTTATCAGCCAACAGGTTGCTGATAACGTCTATAACTCCTCTAACTCCTACAGTATGAATAATGCAGGTTAGAGGAGTTAAAGCCGATACTCCGTGAAGTATATAACAAGGCTATCGGCTTTAACTCCTAAGCCAACTTGTTGGCTGATAACTCCTCTAATTCCTAAAGCATGAATTATTCAGGTTAGACGAATTGCCTGCACCGAAAGTGAAGAAGAACCTTTTTCAACTTTATAGATGGCGCGATTTATTCATTAAACCAGTCAATCTTTTTAGAGAAGTACATCACCATAGCCAATATCACAAACAATCCGAGGCTACCGGCAAGCAGGGCAAAAGTTTCCAACTGGATAAGGATGAAAATATAGATATAGAGTACGCCGAGCAGACCCGCCATAATAAATGCCGGTTTCTTTCTCCGGATGATTCCCAGCATATAGCCGCCCACCAACGCAATGGTGAGTACCGACGCCACCAGATATGCCATGCTGAAACCTATATGCTCGGACATGGACAGCAACAGGCTATAGAACAGGCAAAGCGCCAAACCTACCAACAGATATTGCAAGGCATGAATGTGGGTTTTCTCCATAATCTCCGTGAAGAATATCACCGTAAAGGTCAGCAGAATAATCAGGATGGCGTACTTGGTAGAACGCATGGACTGTTGATACTGCTCTACCGGCATTTTCAGATTAACACCGAAAATGGAATTCTCAATAGCTTTGATACTGGCATTTTGATTATTGACAAACACTTGCGGATAATTCCTGTTCAGATTCAGTACTTGCCATTGTGCAGAGAAGTTTTCTCCGGTAACTTCCCGTTGCTCCGGCAGATAATTGCCATCAAAGCTCGGAGTGTTCCAATTTGCCTTCAGACTGACTTTCGTGGTTTTCCCCAACGGAGTGAAGTTTATGGATTGGGAGCCTTTCAGTTTAATCTTCATTTCATAAGGCAGTTTCTTATTTTCTTTCAAAGCAGAAAGGTCTGCAATGGCATGAGCGCCCATATTGTCGATGCCTCGTTCGTCCAGTCCCGGTTCGAATATATAAACAGAGTCATTTAAAGTAATACTGACTTGTTCACTCAGTCCGCGCATATCCGTCAGATTCAAGCAAATAGCTACTCTGTCGTACTGAAGCATATCCATGTCCACATTGCTTTTAAGGAGTTCTTCTGAACTAAAGAATCCCTTGATAAGGAGTTCCGACTGATACACATTCACCTTGTAAATCCCTCTTTGGAGAATTTCAGTCTGCAACTGTCCGTCTACAGACAGCTCGTCAGGGAATAAAACGACATCTCCCTTGGACACTTTCTGTACTCCATTCTCTTCATAAGTAGTGTGGTATTTCAAACTAAGATAAGGTCCCGTAATGGTCTGCGCCAAACTCCACTTCCGGCTTACTTCTTCAATGGCATCTGCCTGCGTATGTCTGCGCTCCGTAATCATGTCTTCAATCATAAACTTCGGAATCAGCAGTAATAGCACCAAGAAAGCAATTACCACCACTTTTATTGATTTAGAAAAACGGTACAAGCAACCACTTGCCTGTTTTCTCATCCCATTCAATCCATCATTCGGATTGTCATTAAAAGCACCATTCAAATTGTCGTTCCAATTCTCCATAATATAAAAGTATTAATATAAGAAACTATTTTGATTTTAGAAAACTCTCTAATGCCTCAATATGAGCCTTGAAAGCCTTTTTCCCTTCAGGAGTTGCCTGAAAAGAGGTCTTTGGCTTCCGCCCCACAAAGGTCTTATGACAAACGATATATCCCAGCTCTTCCAGAGCCTTTGTGTGGCTGGCCAGATTACCGTCTGTCAGTGAAAGCAATTCTTTCAGAGTATTGAAATCCACATCCTCATTTACCATCAGGACTGCCATAATACCCAGGCGGACTTTGCTTTCGAATACCTTATTTATATTTTGAAATGCTTCTATCATCTATCACCTTTTCCTTTCGTACTGCAAATAAAACAACACACCGTACAGGATATGGAACCCGCCGAAACCAATGGTCCAGAACAGCAAGCCATGTCCTTCAAAAAAGCAGTCGGTAATACCCAAACAGAGAAATGCATATCCCAGCCAAGCCACATTGGAATAGGTGAACTTGGATACGTTAACTAAGGAAAGCCCATAGAACAACAGCATAACGGAAGACATCAGGCCATAAACTCCATGCAGCAACAAGGCAATGCAGAACAAACCTCCCGTCAGTAACGGAAGTGCAAAGTTCCAGGCAATGCGATAAGTCAATTTGCTGAATAGCTTCTGCCCTGTTTTCATTGCTTTATACCAGGAAAGGATGCAGGCAGTAATTACAGAAATCGCCAGTACCGACGAGGCTACCATTATCAACCCGATCCGGTGGTCTCCCGAATTTAATAAGTTATTGGCTACGTAAGCGCCGGTTAGCGCATACACTCCGGCCAGGACAGCCGTCATTCCACTGAGAGATACGAACTTGGATGATCTTTCCATCAACTCCTTTATCTCATTTACTGATTCTAATGCTTTATTCTTATTCATAATAGAAGTACTTTGTGCGGCAAAGTAAATGATAATAAATCAAAGAAGCAAAGAATATTGGGAAAAAATAATTTGATCCGGTATAAATTGCAAGAAGAACAGTAGCTGAAACTTGGCAGTGACAATGGCGAAATCATAAAATTTGTTGGTAAGAAAGCGGGAATGAAACACAATAATCAGAATTTGTCGTACCTTTACCAAGCATTAACCGATATAACAAACAGAATGAGTTCATTGAAAAAGATTCCCTCTCCGTTAATATCTCTCCTGCCTATTGCACTGCTGGTAGGAATGTTATTTATCACCATACACACATTCGGAAGCGATGCTCTGGGAGGAGGCAGCCAGATTTCCTTATTGACCACCACAGCTTTTTGTGTATTTATAGGTGTGGCTTTCTACCGTGTTCCCTGGAAAGATTACGAACTCGCCATCACGAATAATATTGCAGGAGTTGCCACAGCCATTATTATCCTGTTGATTATAGGCGCCCTCAGCGGTGCATGGATGATAAGCGGCATCGTCCCCACCCTTATATATTATGGTATGCAAATTATCCATCCGGACTTTTTCCTGGCATCCACCTGCATCATCTGCGCACTGATTTCCGTCATGACAGGCAGTTCGTGGACAACAATCGCCACCATCGGTATCGCCCTGATGGGCATCGGTAAGGCGCAAGGGTTCAATGAAGGCTGGATAGCGGGAGCCATCATCTCGGGCGCTTATTTCGGAGATAAGATTTCTCCGTTATCAGAAACCACAATACTTGCTTCATCCATAACGGATGTGCCTTTGTTCCGACATATACGCTACATGCTGATTACGACTACCCCGTCACTCATTATCACCCTGATTATCTTTACCGTAATGGGATTTGTTGTCAATACAAATTCTACGGAACATATAGCCGACTTTGCCGTAGCGCTGAAAGGTACATTCACCATCACTCCCTGGTTGCTGACTGTCCCCATAGTGACCGGAATACTGATTGCGCGGAAAACACCGTCCATCATCACCCTGTTCCTTTCCACCCTGTTGGCGGGGATATGCGCCATCATCTTCCAACCGGACTTGTTACGTGAAATTGCCGGGGAGAACAGTATATTTAAAGGTGCAATGATGACATTCTACGGCAGCACCAGCCTGAACACAGGAAACAGCATGCTAACCGAACTTGTCTCTACACGTGGCATGGCGGGTATGATGGATACAGTCTGGCTGGTTCTTTGTGCCATGTGCTTCGGTGGCGCAATGACGGCAAGCGGCATGCTGGGCAGTATTACTTCCATCTTTGTACGCTTCATGAAAAGAACGGTCAGTGTTGTGGCATCCACCGTTTGCTCGGGACTGTTTCTCAATCTCACTACTGCCGACCAATATATCAGTATCATCCTTACCGGAAATATGTTCCGCAACATTTATGAGAAAAAAGGATATGAGAACAGGTTACTGAGCCGCACCACTGAAGATGCTGTCACGGTAACTTCACCTCTGATTCCCTGGAACACCTGTGGAATGACGCAGGCAACGATATTGAACGTATCTACACTGACCTATCTTCCCTATTGCTTTTTCAACATTATCAGTCCGTTAATGAGCATTTTCATTGCCGCCATCGGATATAAAATCGTGAAGCGCCCCGTGAACAAATCCGAATAAATGGTTGTTTTGCAATAACAAACAAGAATCGTAAAACTTAAATTATGAAAAAGTTTATTGCATTAGTAGTATTAATAATGAGTGCAGCAACAACCATGTATGCACAAGAAAGTAAAGTGGAAAACCGCACAGACAGTAATGCTCAAAAAGAAGCTGAACGCGCCCGTGCGAAAGCAGAAGAACAAGTATCCGATGCGGTTTTGTATGAAAATGCCGTAGCAGCATTAAAAGCTCATCAATTTGTACTGGAAGCCGACCGGGTTATATTTCGCAACGGACGGACAGCATTTGTAAATTCCGGCACTAACTTCGTACTGATAAATCAGGAACGTGGTACCGTACAGGTAGCATTCAATACAACACATCCCGGTCCTAACGGTATTGGCGGGGTAACTGTAGACGGAACTAATTCCGACATGGAAATAACAACTGATAAGAAAGGTAATGTAAACTGCCGGTTCAGTATTCAGGGTATTGGTATCTCTGCACAGGTTTTCATCACGCTAATCAACGGTGGTAACAGTGCAACCGTAACCGTAAGCCCGAATTTCAATTCCAACACTCTTACCTTGGACGGTACTCTGGTTCCGTTAGACCAATCCAATATCTACAAAGGACGTTCCTGGTAAACCCTCTACAATATATATCACTCCGCTGCAAATTGACTAAAAAGTGTACATTTGTAGCGGAGTTTTTTATCTTCCCTCTAAAGAAAAACAACTTTCTTTATGTAGCCGGCATAAAATATAAATGATTTTATGTAAGTTTGCATCTGACATGAGAGAATTTATTATTGCAGACAATCAGGACATCACCAAAGCCGGTATGATGTTCCTGTTAAGTAAACAAAAAGATACGGATTTGTTGCTGGAAGCGGACAACAAAGCAGAATTGATTCAGCAACTGCGTTTACATCCGCAAGCAGTAGTGATACTGGATTATACGTTGTTTGATTTTTCGGGTGCAGACGAACTTATTGTGTTGCACGAGCGATTTAAGGAAGCGGACTGGTTGCTCTTTTCGGATGAGCTAAGTATGGAATTCCTGCGTCAGATACTGTTCAGCAGCACATCTTTTGGAATAGTACTGAAAGATAATTCCAAAGAAGAAATATTATCCGCACTGCAATGCGCTTCAAGGAAACAACGGTTTATCTGTAATCATGTCAGCAACCTGCTGCTATCCGGTAATCGTACTCCCCAATCAGCCCAGGCAATGCCGAAAGATGATTTATTGACATCTTCCGAACGGAATATTCTGAAGGAAATTGCTTTAGGAAAAACTACAAAAGAAATTGCGGCGGAGAAAAACCTAAGCTTCCATACCGTAAACAGTCACCGCAAAAACATCTTCCGCAAATTAGGAGTAAACAATGCACACGAGGCCACAAAATATGCGATGAAAGCCGGAATTGTAGATTTAGTGGAGTACTACATCTGAAAGGTTTATCAGATATAAATTTCACCGCTACCTATACAAATGCGGGAAGCCTTATCGTAAATCACACCGAACTGTCCCGGAGCAATGCCTTGCAAATTGACCGGAGAAACAATATGAACAGTCTCCCCTTTGCGTAACAACTTCCCTTTCATAAATTCCGGAGTATGGCGAATTTTGAAACTTACGTCAACCTCCTGGTGTTCTTGCCAGGGATTTTCCGTAATGAAATGAAAGCCGCGTATCTTAAACTCATGACCATACTGCCATTGTGTATCATATCCCCGCGAAACATACAACACATTTGAATCAATATCCTTACGTATAACAAACCACGGGCCACCGCTCAATCCCAACCCTTTGCGCTGTCCGATGGTATGAAACCAATATCCCTTATGAGTACCGAGTTTCTTGCCGGTTTCCAATTCCACAATATCTCCGTCTCGTTCGCCAAGGAAACGACGGACAAAATCATTATAATTGATTTTCCCGAGAAAGCAGATACCCTGGCTATCACGGCGACGGGCTGTAGGCAGTCCGGCGAGACGGGCAATAGTCCGAACCTCTTGTTTCATCAACCCGCCAAGCGGAAACATTAGTTTTGAAACCTGTAGATAATCAATTTGCGCAAGGAAATCTGTCTGGTCTTTCACCGGATCGACGGCTGTACCCAGCCACACCTTACCATCCTCATTCACAATAGTGGCATAATGCCCCGTAGCTGTAAAGTCGAAATCTTTACCTGCCACTTGTTCAAAGCAACCGAACTTAATGAGTCTGTTACACATTACATCAGGATTGGGAGTCAGGCCGCAACGGATTTTATCAATAGCATAAGCAGCAACTTGTTCCCAATATTCTTTTTGCAAGTCTACCATTTCCAAAGGTAATCCATAACGACGGGCAATAGCCGAAGCCATCTCCCAGTCTTCTTCGGCGGAACAATCCATATAATCCGTACCATCCATTCCTATTTTAATGTAAAACAGAGACGGACGGTATCCTTGTTCGCAAAGGAGGTGTACGACAACAGAACTGTCGACACCTCCTGATAATAAAACAGCAATATTCATTCGCAGTTAAGGCGATATTATTATGTGAAATTAAAAGAATTCTAAATTTTATCAAACGCTTGCGCCAGATCATCCAATATATCTGCTATATGTTCCGTACCTATCGACAAGCGGATGGTTCCTTGCTTAATACCTTGCTCTTCCAACTCCTGTTCATTCAATTGCGAATGAGTGGTAGTAGCCGGATGAATAACAAGCGATTTAACATCCGCCACATTTGCCAGGAGTGAAAAGATTTCCAAACTATCAATCAATGTATGGGCCTCTTTAACGCCACCTTTTACCTCAAAAGTAAATATGGAACCGGCGCCATCAGGAAAATATTTCTTATAGAGTTCATGATCCGGATGTTCAGGTAACGACGGATGATTGACCGCAGCAACTTTAGGATGCTTTTTCAGGAAATCGACTACCTTCAATGCGTTTGCCACATGGCGTTCCACACGAAGAGAAAGAGTTTCCAAGCCCTGCAACAGAATGAATGCATTGAACGGACTGATAGTTGCACCCGTATCACGAAGCAAAATGGCGCGGATACGTATGATATAAGCGGCAGCCCCGGCAGCATCAGTGAAGCGTACTCCGTGATAGCATGGTTCAGGCTCGGTTAATTGGGGAAACTTGCCGGAAGCAACCCAATCGAACTTACCACTATCCACAATCACGCCCCCTAAAGATGAGCCATGTCCACCAATGAATTTAGTGGCAGAATGCACCACAATATCCGCACCATGTTCAATGGGACGTATTAAATAAGGAGTGCCGAACGTATTATCAACAATCAATGGAATACGATAACGATGGGCTATTTCGGCAACTGCATCAATATCAATAATATTGGAATTCGGATTGCCTAATGTTTCTATAAATATTGCTTTAGTATTCTCTCGTATGGCTCTCTCAAAATTAGAGAGGTCGGAAGGATCTACAAAAGTAGTGGTCACTCCGTAGGCGGGCAACGTATGTGCCAACAAGTTATAGGTACCTCCATAAATGGTTTTAGCAGAAACGATGTGATCGCCGGTACGGGTTATATTTTCAAAAGCGTAAGTGATTGCAGCAGCCCCCGAAGCAACCGCAAGACCGGCAATGCCACCTTCTAAAGCGGCGACACGCGCCTCGAATACGCCTTGCGTAGAATTTGTTAAACGTCCGTAGATATTTCCCGAATCTTGCAGACCAAAACGGGCGGCTGCATGTGCAGAGTTATGAAATACATACGAAGTCGTCTGGTAAATGGGAACGGCACGCGCATCAGTAGCAGAGTCCGGCTGTTCTTGTCCAACGTGTAATTGTAATGTCTCAAAACGTAATTTCTTTGTTTCCATTGCCTTTTGTATTTTAGGATTAATTGATTGGGTACAAAGATAAGGGGAGATCCGGATATGGACAATGGCATAAGATAGGGAATTTTATACCATAATTATGGTAGATAAACAAACTATTCATTAAATTTGCAGCGAAAGTGCTAACAAATAGATACAGATGAGAAGAAGAAACATACAACTTTCCCTGCTATTAGGAGTTCTTACATTAACGGGGCTGTCCTCTTGCGGAGTAGACCGTTGGCCGGAATATTATCCACTGACAGGACGTGATTTATGGATAGACAGCGTCATGAGGCAAGAATATCTTTGGTTTGAAAGTATCCCCTCATCCAAAAAGCTGAACTACTTCCTTGAACCGAAAACTTTCCTTAAAGGCATACTGTCACCGCTTGATAAAAACTACTCCACTGTCGATACATTATACATCACTCCCCCGCCAAGCTATGGTTTCGATTATACCTTGGAAAGAATGCAAGACAATGATACTGCCTATATCGCATTAGTCTCATACGTTATTCCCAATTCGCCCGCCGCCGAAAGCGGATTGCAACGAGGCGAATGGATTATGATGATTAACGGCGATTATCTTACCAGGAAAAACGAAACACTACTGACAAAAGGTGAAAGCCGGGAGTTGTTGATAGGTAAATATACCACCATAGAGAATGAAGAAGGTGAGAAAGCCGGTGTCATTCAGTCGAATCGAACTGTCACTCTTCCTGCCTCACGTCCGGTGGAAGATGATGTCATACCTGCATACAATGTTTACAAGAACGGAAATTTAAGCGTAGGTTATCTGGTATATAACAATTTCAATACGGAATCTAATAGTCAATTGCTCCAACTATCTCAATTCTATAAGGAACATAATGTAACAGACTTTATCCTCGACCTGCGCTACAATGCCGGTGGAGAAATGGAGTGTGTGCAACTTCTGGCGGATATATTGGTGCCGGCCGACAAGTTAGGTAGCCCTTTTGCCTCACTGAAGTATAATCAGAAGCAAGAAGCCAAGAACCGGGAACTTACACTTAACCCCCAGTTATTGCAGGGAGGCTCCAACTTAAATTTGCCCAAAGTATATATCCTGACCGGCACCGCTACTGCGGCGGCTTCGGAAATGCTTATCAACTGCCTTAAACCATATATGACAGTAGTACTGATAGGCAGTACTACCAAAGGAGAGACCGTAGCAACAGAGAGTTTCCCCAATAATAAGTTCTTATGGATACTTCGTACCGTTGTGTGCGAGGTCTTTAATTCCGAATACGAAGCGGATTATGCCAAAGGGTTCGCTCCGGATTACGCCGTCAACGAACTAAGTGATCGAGCTAAAGTATTGCCCTTGGGTGACCCGAATGAAGCATTGCTAAATACAGCATTAGGTATCATCAATGGTAGTACCGTACTTCCGGAGTCGAAGTCTGAAACCAATATGAAAAGGACAGAAGTGAAAAGCGTAAAAGTTAAACGTACCTTTCGCAACGGTCTTATCGTTAAGAAGCCGTAGGAGTTAGCGGAGTTAAAGAAGTTCAGTCAGCAACTTAGCTTAGGAGTTAAAGCCAATACTCCGTGAAGCATATTCAAGGTATCGGCTTTAACTTCTTAACTCCTTAATTCCTTAACTCCTAACGAAGTAATAACTCCATTAACTCCTGGAGTATGAATAATGCAGGTTAACTACATTATTCATTCCAAATTATTTCTTGAAAAACTTATCGAAGAAGAGAATCTGATAATCAATTGAATTTCTCCAATATTCTCCATTATGCGTACCGGGACGAGTGATAAAGTCATGACCGATACCCCTTGTCAGAAGACTTTTATGTAAGTTCACATTCACTTCCAGGAAGAAGTCTTTTTCTCCACAATCGATAATCAAGGCAAGATCACCATCTTCAATCTTGTCAATCTGATTAATAACCGTATGCTGTTCCCATTGTTCCTTGTTATCAGCGTATTCACCAAGTTGCTTACTCATTTCCCAATTCATAGGAAACGGAAGTATATTCACTCCACCGCTGGTACTTCCTGCTGCGCCAAATGTGTCTTTATGGCGGATAGCCAGCCACAATGCACCATGCCCACCCATACTTAATCCGGTAATCGCACGTCCCTTTCTCTCGGGAATAGTAGCATAATTCGTATCGGTGTACTTTATCAATTCCGAAGCAACGAATGTTTCATAACGATAAGCCGGATCTTTTGGACTATCCCAATACCAACTGTTCTTACCATCCGGGCATACAAAGATAATTCCTTTCTCATCTGCAATCCGGGCTAACTCAGGCTTAAGTCCAATCCACGAACGGGCATTACCTCCATAACCATGTAGCAAATAAATCACCGGACAAGCCTCTGCCTTTGTATCCAATGCCTTATCGGGAATCACATACACCACTTGTACTTCTTTATTCATGGATGGACTTTTCACCATAACAGTGTCTACTCGTGCAGCCTGCGCCAATACAACTGAAAACAGTAGCAAGACACTAAATAAAATTTCTTTTCTTTTCATGTTTTTCATTCTTTAATAATCAATTAATGAGGGGACAATATTAGCAATAAAATTCAAATAATCACTATGCTTGTACTTTAAACAATTCAAAATCTATATGAAATTTCTTATTATGCTTCACGGAATTATATCTGCCGCAAACCACTTTGCACCTCTTTTACAAATTGTCTTGTGATGTTTTTGTAACTGTTGACACAAAGCGGTTTGCGAGTTCTGATTTGTTTTTCATTTTATCCTTAACCTGCATTATTCATACTGTAGGAGTTAAGGGGGTGTCAGTTTGTCACTTTGTATTTTTAGTTGGCTGAGAATGCGTTATTTCCGTCCGAAGGTAAGGTTGGTTGGAAATACGCGAGTAAAAAGCAGTTAAGTGTCAGACTGATAGAGAGATATCGAAATATGTACATTTATTCTGGAGCAAAATATCTCCTGAAAGTGGGCTAATAAGGGGAAAACCGGGCAGGATAAGCCAACTACTTACAGGTAACAAGTCAATTACTTATAAGTAGTTAGTAATCTACTTACAGGTAGTTAGTGATCTACTTATAAGTAGTTAGTGTTCTACTTATGGATAGTTCGTGTTTCATCCCTAAGCAACAGGTTGTTTTTGCATAAATAGCTTGTAAATATGCAATAAAGCACGTGAATACTGTATTATTATTCTTTGTTTATTCATCGAGGATGCTAAAAGATGAATTTATAAGCCAGTGTGTGTTACGAAAAGCGGGATAATGCTATCATAATGAATGTAAATGGTGGTTGTTTGTTATCATTTGGATAGTTGTGCAAACTCTTAGTCTGTGTTACACCCACTTCATAAATCTCATGTTTTCACCGCATATAGATGGTTT
>QMCD01000804.1_pt1 | contig 21207 bp, 19 predicted proteins | sample 1821841 | NCBI WGS metagenome assembly QMCD01 (sample SAMN01991225, study PRJNA193472) | Termite gut metagenome, whole genome shotgun sequencing project. | isolation source: worker | host: Macrotermes natalensis
TCCTACAGCCGAACGCCATTGCTTTTAATGGCGTTTCGGCTTTTTTGATTCTTATTGTGGAGGTGCTTTACATTAATGGATTCTGATCATAACGTCCCCGGAGCGTTCAGCAGCGGCGAGCCCAAAGGCGAGGACTTCCGGGTCGTCCTCGAGGAAGTCTGCCGCATTGTCGACAGCACCATATCTGTACCTCAACCTCCGTCCGGGGTATGGGAACCTGCTGGGGCCATATTGGGAGAGGGATTCTCCCTTGCTTGGAGAGTATTCGATGCTCAATACTGGTCCGTCCCCCAGCGCCGTAAGAGAATCTACCTTGTCGCGGATTTTGGAGGTGAAACCGCACCGCAGATACTATTTGAGCAAGACCGCCTGCTTGGGGATTTTGAGGCGGGCGGCGGAGCGCGGCAAGGTGCTGCCCCCACAACTGGAAACGGCGCTGAAAATCCAGTCGGGACTTGCCTGACCCCATGGGATGCCCAAAGCAAGCGGATACACTCTGAAACCGGCATCTGGCCGGCACTGTACAGTGGCGATGCCGGCAGCGATGGCCGGGGTTACGTTGCCACCGCTTTTGCCTGCAACCAGCGGGACGAGGTACGTGACCTCCACGATGTGGCCGCGGCGGTCTGTTCCAGCCAGCAGATCAAACAGCAGACGCTGCTGGCAAACACAGGTTGCCTGAATCCCTGGGACACGCAGCAGCAGCGCATCATCACCGAAGATGGCGTTGCCCCCACCCTGGCTGGAGCCGATGGCGGTGGTGGAAGGAATCCTGCCGGCCTCGTCTACACCGCGGGTGTTGTCAGCAAGGGCAATGGCGACTGCTTCATCACGCCAGAAAGGCACACCTCTTTGTGTTCAGGGGGTGGCCAAGCTGGCCAGGGATTCCCCTGTATCCTGACTGCCGGGTTCAGTGCCGGCGCAAGCCCCACCGCCAGTACAATCGGCTATCAGGAAGAATGTGCGCCTACGTTGAAGGGCTCAAGCAGCGGCACCAACATGGTGCCATCCATTTTGTGCATCAATGACCAGGGCGGGCAGCGCATCGACCTGTCCGAAGATGTATCCGGCACCCTGCGGTCGCAGGAAAAAGGCCATCAGCCGTTGGTGCTGTATGAAAGCCATGGGCATGATTCCAGGTATAACGGGCCTATGCCAGTCTCGCCATCCGTCCTTGCTGCTTACGGTGAGGGCAGCGGGAATACCCCTATGGTGGTGCGGGATGCATACGAGCCCGACAGTTTCTGCATTTCAGGCAACATCATCGACCGAAAAGCCCACAACGGCGGCAACCACTTCGGGTTCCAAACGGATATCAGCTACACCCTGAACACCATCGACCGCCATGCTGTATACAGCCGCCAGAGGGTGGATGTGTTTCTCGAGAATGACGTTGTGGCTACACAAAGCGCACGACAATACAAGGATGCTACAGACCTTGTGTGTGATATCGCGCCATACCAGCAAACCACCGGCACCATTGGATACAGCGACCATCATGGCATCAACAACCAATATGTATCTGAGGACAAGTGCGTGGTGGAAACCCACAACCTCATCCGCCGCCTGACGCCGCTGGAATGCGAACGCCTACAGGGATTTCCAGATTTTTGGACACAGATTCCCGGCTGTTCCGACACCGTGAGGTACAAGGCACTCGGGAACAGCGTGGCGGTCCCCTGCGTGGTGTTCATCCTGCGCGGCATTGCCTACTTCCACCAGCTGCTATTCGCAGCGTAAAAATCCGATGACAGGAGTGATTGATTGTTCATTTATCCCGAAAACCTGAAAGCCAAGGCCCAGCTCTTTCTATGGGAGTTGAAGGACCTCGCCATCACCGGCGTGGCACTTCTTCTTGCGGTATTGTGCCTTGTGGTTTTCAAAACCTTCGTCCCATTTGTGGTGGCCGTGGTATTCGCCTTCCTTTCTATAAGGATAGACGGATTCTGTGTGCTGGATTTTTTGAAGTTTGGCGCCACCTATTTCCTTGTTAAACCACAGAAATATGAGTGGAGGAAGGCATGAAACCAGATAAAAAAGGAGAACGGCGCCGGGCCTCCACACGGGAACTCATTGGCATCAATGCCATCCTGAAGGATGGCATCCGCACCGAGCGTGGGGAGTTGGTATTTTTCCTGCTCAAGCCCACCAATATTGCGGTGTTGTCTGACGCCAGCACCGAGGCGAAGGTGATGTCCCTGGCCGATGTGCTGAAGGGGTTTCCCGAACTGGAGATGCTGGCCCTCAATTCCCGCGAGGACTACGAGGGCAACAAGCGCTTTCTGGCCGAACGAGCCAACAAAGAGCCTGTGCCGGAAATCCGCGCATTGCTGCAACAGGACCAGCTATGGCTGGACACCGTGCAATCGCAGATGGCTACCGCACGGGAGTTCCTGCTCATCCTGCGGTTGACGCCCGAAAAGCAAGACAGTCCTATGCCAGAAAAGAAGAAACGGTCGCGCGCTTCTTCGCAGAATGACGCCTGCGACCCCCAGCGAAGGCCGCTGCCTTCCTTCCGGCCCGCCAAGCGGGGTGCAAAAGCGAACCTGATCCTGGCTCGGCTGGAAAAAGCCCTGCGTGGCCGCGGGTTTGCGGTGCGGTTGGCAGACAGCCAAGAGATCATGCGGCTACTTTCGGTCTATTTTGCGCAGAATGTCACCACGGAACGCTTCGATGATTTTGATGGTCAGCGGTTTGCCGCCGACCGATTTTAACAGGAGGAACGCATGAAAAAGCTGATTTCCCTTTTCCTTTCCCTTGCCCTGGTTTGCTGCTTCGGCGTGACGGTGCTTGCCGCGGGCGATGACACGCAGCCTGACGCAACGATCACTGAGAACACCGGCGCCGCGCCCGAGGACGCGGTCGTGGTGGATGTTCCCGAAGATACCGGCCAGCAGCAGAAGCCCCCGGCTACGGTCAATCCGCTGGCCGTGACCTTGCAGCCCATCCAGGTCAGGATGGAAATGGTGGGTGACGTCCCCTATATCACCAAAACCTATGAAGGCCCGCAGGATGAAACCATCAATGCCTGGATGTACCAGGTGGCCAATCTCCCCAGCTTTGAGCAGGATGGCTATGCCTTTTCGCGGTACGACTCCTACAGCCAAATCCAGCCTACCGGCACGGAAAGCCGCACCGAAACTGAAACCGCCACCCTTTCAATTGAAAAAGAGGACAAGGCCCTGGTGCTGGCGGCAGCCGACCCCACTATCCAATATGACGAGGGCGGGTTCATCGGGCAACTGAAACTGGTGGAGGAATCCATCGTCATCACCGAAGCCGGCCGGGAAAACTACAGCTACCGCGTCACAGACGTGCGCGAGTACAAAAACCTTGACCGCCAGGATGCCGCCTATATCCCGAAAACCGTTACCAAGAACGGCGTGGAACTCCAGCTGGAGAATGTCGAGTGGACGGTGATGGGGACTTCGCCAACCGCCGATGGCCCGGTGGCCAATCTCTTCAAGGCCACCGCCACATATGGCGGCGGCGCATCGGGCAGCCGGGCCAGCGGCTATACGGCCACCTATCGGTATGAGGGCACCGTAAGCCGGGAAATTGCCGGCGCCACATACGTAAATGTTGTATTCCGCGGTGAGAAAATCGTTGCGCCGGAGCCCATTGTGGAAAGCTCCACACCTGTGCTGCCTGTCCTTGCCACCATCCTGTGTGTGCTGGCCGTACTGGCCATCGCCGTGGTCGCGTTTGTGACACGCGGTAAGTGGAGTAAGGTTCTGGTGCGCGAAAAAGCTGGCAACACCAAGGATATCAACATTGACGGCATCAGGCAGGCCGCCGAGTATGGCTACGACGACAGCCTGTATGATGCTGCAAGTGGCACCGACCCTGTCAGCTACAGTGATGAACACCAAAATTTGTTTTATCAGGAGGATCAAGAAAATGGAGAAGATGGACAAGACGACGGAGCAGCAGACTATGCCGGAGAAGGATACTATTACGGCCAATACCCCGACGACGATGAATAAGGGTAGCCGCCGCAGGTGGATCATTCCGCTGGTGGTGCTCTTGGCCGCGCTGGCCGTAGGTATTGGGATTGCCGGCGTGTTCCTCTCCGGCCGCGCTGACCCTGAAGTGATGGACCCCGCTGTACAGCTCCTCGTTGACAACGGCACCCTGGTGGACACCGAACCGGATGACTTGTGGAAGTCCGAGCCCTATGTCAAGGAAAGTGGGAGCAACTTCACCCCCCGTGCCATGCTGGGGGCCGATATGGATTCCATCGGCGTGCTGACAATCGAGAAAATCGGGGTATCTGTTCAGGTGTATGACAGCGAGAACACCATGGAGGATATGAAGAAGGGCGCCTCCCATTACCGAATTTCCAGCTATTGGGATGGGAATATCTGCATGGCCGCCCATATCGGCAACGCCAGCTACTCCTACTTTGGGCGGCTGAGAGAACTCAAGGTTGGCGACATCATCCAGTACGAAACCACCCTGGGCATCCGCACCTACACGGTGGACGATATCCGTACCATAACGGATGAGGACTGGAGCGTGATCGAGCGCACCGGGGAAAACCGCATCACCCTCACAACCTGCGTTGCGGGCAAAGACAACATGCGCCTTTGTGTGCGGGCAATCGAAGCCGCATAAAGGAAATAATCCAGAAGGAAAAACAGCAATATTGCTTGACATTCTGTGATTTTATGGTAGGGTTGCGATTACCAAAGGAGGTGCTCACACATGAGCAAGAAAACACTCGCAACCCTGACCATCATCCTTGCCATTGTATTGGTTTCAACCTTAGCCTTGACTGCTTGTGGCGTCAACGCTTTTTCGGAAGCGGAGAGCCGGGTCGAGGATAGCGTCATAGAGGAAAGCAGCAGCCAAAGCATCAGTTCGGCAAGCGTGGCAAGCAGCTCGAGTTCCACCACCTCGTCCAGTAGCCGCCCGGCATCGTCAAGCTCCAGCAAACCCGCATCGTCCTCATCCGAAACGGTGGATACCCCTGCGCCACAATCGGCTGCGCCCTCATCCTCACAGCCTGCCACACAGCAATCGACCCCTGAGCCAGCGCCCGACTCTGTTCCTGTGCCACAACCAACACCCGCGCCGGCACCGCAACCTGCCCCTGCTCCGGCACCTGCCCCAAGCGTGGACATTGCCTCGGTGATTGCCCAAGGCCACGCATACGCTGCCGCACGGAACATGGGAACAAACGGCGGTGCGGCCTCCTGCTTCGGCCCAATCGACACCACCGGCCGCACCACGGACTCAGTGTTGGCTGACCTCTACGCCCAATTCGATTACTTCTACACCAATATGCAGGCTTTGCCTGAGTATGACCCCAACGTGGTAACACCCTGCTACAACCTTACATCGTCCGGCAGCACCATTTACCTCTACTTCGGATAACCCCATCCAACGCAGGCCCTTCGAAAGAAGGGCTTTTTTTGTTGCCATTTTCAATAAATCGAAGGAGGGATCCATTGCATTTTATCCAAATCGAAAAGCTCAAAGGCAGCAACTACAAGGCTACCCACGTATTAATGGCGGACGAGGATGCCAACCACTACAATAGCGCCGGCTGCTCCACCAGGGGCTCGCTCAGCAGCATCATGGAAGATATCGACGAATGCGCCACCGGCAAAGAAGGTGAACTCAACCTAATCGAGGTTTATGGCAAGGATGACTTCTCGGTGTGGATGCTGGAGGTTCCATACACCTTTATCCAGAACAAACTGGAAAAGGGCGTGTCCTTCACCGGCGACTGCGAAGCCCTCACCACCTATCTGGAAACCTACCAGGCTTCCATTGGCTGCCATGAACTGCTCAACTCCGGGGCGTTGGACCAGGACGAAACCCCTGACTTCACCATGCTGCCGCCATCCTGATGGTGGCAGGTATTATTACAAACTATGTATCTATAAGGAGAAACAGAATGAAAAGGATTTGTAAAACGTTCCTGCCGGTCTTTCTGGTGGTCATCCTGATTTTCGGCATGGTGCCGATGCAGGCCGCCGCCGCTGGCCCGGATATCTCCACCGAGACCACCAGCGGCACCGATGGCGCCACGCCCAGTGAAAGCACCAGCGTTTCCACATCCAGCGGCAGCCCGGATATTTCCGTCACGCCGAACGAGGGTTCTGAGCCGCCCAGTTCGTCATCGGTACCGGCCCCTTCGCAGCCCGGTGATTCATCCCTGCCCGGCAGCGCCTCGGAGGAAGCCGATCCTTCCTCGCTTCCGGATGAGTCTACGGTGACGGCCGAGGGCGAAGCGGAGCCAAAATCCGGCCTGGAAGGCGCGGAGGTCATCATCGAGAATGCCGGCAACACCAGAGCGCGCCTTACCGCACAGTCCACCGGAACATTGGTAATCAGCCGTTTCGAGCAATATCGGTGGGATTTTGCCTACAACACAGGCGGCGGCGATATGAGGCCGTGGTACCTGATGACGATTGGCGGCAAGGTCGCCTATTGCGTGGAGCCCCTCAACCCCGACACCTCCTCCGGCACCTATGAAACCATGGACTACTACGCCCTGACCGGCAGCCAGCGCCTCGCCGTTGGCCACGCCATGCTGTATGGCGCGCAGGATACCTCCAACCCGCTGTTTCACATGGCAACACAAACGGTCGTATGGGAAATCTGCCTTGGCTACCTGGATCTGACCACCCTGACAACCGTCAACAAGGCCGCCTACAACGCCACCATCGGCTACAACCCCGGCGCGGCGGGCTACTATGACCAGATCATCACCAACATGCGCAACCATATGCAGGTCCCCAGTTTCACCCGCTTTGTGGAGGCGTTCGCCCCGCTGCACAATGTGCCGGGCGTATCGGGCGAGTACAAGCTCGACTTGATCAATACCAACCCCAACTGCAGCCTGAATGATTTCAGCTTTGCCAACTCGGGCTCCGTGAGGTTCGTGAAGGAAGGCGAAACGCTACACGTCACCTCCAGCAGCCCTTTGGATGGCAACACCACCTACACCGGCGTAAAGGGCAACATGGACAACCTGAACAACCTCATTTTTTGGGTGAAGGGCGACGAGCAGGTACGCGCCACCGGCTTTGCCGACCCGGTGGTTGGCTACTTCCGCCTGATTACCGAGAATATCGGCCAGTACAAAATCACCATCGTCAAGCTGGAGAGCGGCACCAACAGTCCTTTGGCTGGCGCCGAGTTCCAGGTGCGCCACTCCGAGAAGGGCGTGGTGGGCAACTACACCACCGATGGCTCTGGCCGGCTGACCGTGTCCGTCCCCTGGCAGGGCACCTACATCATCACGGAGATAACCCCGCCCGCAAACCATTTGCTGGCGCGGGAGCCTGTGAAGGATGTGGTGATCTCCACCGAGCATCCCAGCGCCACCGTCACCTTCCACAACGAATCGTTTAGCGGCATTCAAATCACCAAAGTCGATGCCACCACCAAGCAGCGCATTCCCGGTGTGACCTTCCGCATCGCCCGCAAAGGCGGCGGCGAGTACCGCGACGTGGTGACCGGCTCCTCCGGTATTGCCACGATGCCCGACCTCGAACCGGACTGGTACACCATTCAGGAGATTTCCTGCCCTCCTGGCTATATCCTCGATGTCCAGGTCCGCACCGTGGAAGTGAAATCGGGCGAGGTGGCTGAAATCACCATCGAGAACTACGCCAAGCCCTCCCTTGAGATCCGCAAGGTGGATGAACTCACCGGCGAAGCCCTGGGTGGCGCCACCTTCCGCGTGGCCCTGAACGGCGGCCTGGAATACAAGGATATCGTATCCGACCCCAGCGGCATCGCGCGCCTGACCGGCATGGAACCGGGCCACTATATCGTGACCGAAATCGTCGCGCCCGATGGCTATATCCTGAACAGCCAGCCGCAGACTGTGGAAATCGTGGCAGGCCAGATGACCACCATCACCATCACCAACGGCAAGAAGCCAGGCCTGGAAATCCTGAAGGTGGATTCCATCACCAAGCAGCCACTCCAGTACGCCACCTTCCGCATCAGCTACAAAAACGGCGAGACCATCGGCACCTTTACCAGTGATGCCGAGGGCCGGGTATTCCTCGATGGCCTTGCTCCCGGCCTGCTGGTGGTGGAAGAAATTACGGCCCCGGATGGGTATATCGTCACCAACAGCCCCATGGAGGTGCTGCTGAAGGCCGGCGAGTCCAAATCCGTCACTTTTGAGAACACCCCCAAATCGCCGGTCATCATCAAGAAAATCGACAAAACCACCGGCGAGCCCCTCGCGGGCGCCAAGTTCCGGGTAACCAAAATGAACGGCGAGCTCGTGGGCGAGTTTACCACTGGGCGCTATGGTTATGTCACCATCCCCGAACTCCAGCCGGGCTGGTATACGGTGGTGGAGTTGTTGGCCCCCGATGGCTACAAGCTCATTGAAGCGCCCATCAATGTGGAACTGAAGCTGGGCGACCCGGCCATCGTGGAGTTCGAGAACGCCAAGTTGCCCGACCTGCGCATCAAAAAGGTGGACTCCATCACCGGAGAGGGCCTCGCCGGTGTGGAGTTCGAGGTGACCGCGCTGGATGGCAAAAAAATCGGTACCTATGTATCGAAGGAAGGCGGCTTCATCAACATTCCCTTCATTGATGAGGAAAGCGTCATCATCCGGGAAACCAAAACTATCCCCGGTTACCGCATCGATACCGATGAAAAAACTGTCAAGCTAGAAGTCGGTAAAATCACCGAGGTCGAGTTTACCAACACGCCCCTGCCCGGCGTCCAGCTGATGAAAATCGACTCGGTCACCGGCCTCGGCATGGCGGGTGTCGAGTTCGAGTTCTCCAAGCTGAACGGTGAGGTCATCGGCACGTACACCACCTCCGAAGGTGGGTACATTTACGTTGAGAACCTGACGGAGAACTATATCATCATTCGTGAAACCAAGACGCTGCCCGGCTACCGCATCGACACCACCGAGCAGACGGTGAAGCTGGAGGATGGCAGGCTCAACAAAGTTGTGTTCGCCAATAGCCCCTGGCCGTACCTCGTCATCGTCAAAATTGACGAGGAAACCAAAAAGCCGCTGCCGGACACCGAGTTCAAACTGATGGATGGCAACGGCAAGGAAATCGGCACTTATGTCACGGGCCAGGATGGCAAGATCGTGCTGACCGGCATGGATGCCGGCCCCTACAAATTGCAGGAGACCAAGGCCGCCGAGGGCTACATTTTGGACGACCGTGTGTGGGACATCAACCTCGAATGGGGCAAAACCACCACGGTGACCTTCAAGAACCGCCCGCTGGAAATCAAGGTCGAGGTCGAAAAGCGCGGCCCGGTGGAGGCCATCGCCGGACAGGAGATCCAGTACGATTTCCGCAACATTGCCAACCTGTCCTCCGTGCCGCTTGATGAGTTCTACTGGCGCGACCTGCTTCCCACCGACGCCGTGCGCCTGGTTTCCATCGCCACCGGCACCTGGAACCAGGACCTGATGTACAAGGTGGTGTACCGCACCAACCTCAAGGACAACTGGACCCTGCTGCAAGACAACCTGATCACCAGCGTCAACCACAAGCTGGACTGCTCCCCCCAGGTGCTGGGCCTTGCCAGCAATGAGTATGTCACCGAGTTCAAGTTCCTGTTCGGTACCGTCAAACCTGAGTTCCAGGAGGTCAAGCAGCCCATCGTGACCTGCCGGGTGCTAGTAGACCTGCCCTCCGAGTACACCTTTACCAACCGTACCGATGTAGGCGGTAAATACGGCGGCAAGTGGACTTATGACCGGGATTCGTGGACGACCGTGGTGTTCAACACACCGGAAGAACGCGGTAAGCTGCCCAAGACCAGCGCATGGGTATAGCGGCTTAGCATTGGGAAGGCCCGGCCACCATAACTGCGAGGTGGCCGGGCCTTTTCTACCTTTTACCTGCATCGAAGGAGAAAACTGCTATGCCAGATAGGAAAATAAACTTCCGTCATGAGAACGGCTATTGTCCCTACTTTACCCACAATGAAACCAAATACTACATCCAGGACCGAAAAGTCGATGACGTATGGCGGTATCAGTTGCGCAGCGCGCCGAACAAGGCGCATAAGGAGACATTCCCCGATGAGCAATCTGCGCGGGCTTATGTGCAGTGGAAAACACAGGATAACAAACATACGGAAGAACATGTGAACGGCGGCACGATATACAAATTCAAAGGCAGCACCTTGTTCCACAATGGAAAAGTAGTTGTGGAGCGCCAAGACCCTGTGGAATTAACCGGCTGGCACACCAGCTATTCCGAATGCCTTTCCGAATCCAAGAAAATCGTCCAGAGAGTCATGGACCAGGAAGAATCTGCGCAGCTGTCATTTTTAGAAAATGACATGGGCGAAATGAGTATGTGAACACAATTTCCCACCCAAAATGGCCGAGCGCCAAGCGCGCTGTAACAGCCATGATGGGTGTTTTCTTTTCTGTGCTTGGCGCCGCCTTTTTCAAGGAGGTAACGTCTTGCCCAAGGAAAAGACCAATCACAGAAAGAAAAAGGAGTCCACGCCCGCCGAAGTCCGCGCCAAGGACTTCATCGACATGACGGTGCCGGGGATCCTCAAGTTCAACCCTGACCATTACATCTGCGGCAGTACCTACCGCTGCGTGTGGGCTCTGCGGGAATACCCGACCACCACCGATGAAAAAGCCCTGCTGCGCCACCTCGGTGAAAAAGGAAATGTCATCCTGCACGTTTATAGCCGGGCGGTCAGCCCTGTGGAGGAACGGAAGATCATCCAGAATGCCGCCAACAAACACAAGATGGACTCGGCTTCCACCAGCGATATCAGCCAGTCAATCGGCGCCGAGGCGAACCTGCGCGATGTGGCTGCCTTGGTGCAAACCCTGCGTGACAACCGGGAACCCCTGCTCCACTGTGCTGTGTTCATCGAGCTTATCGCCAAGGATATGGAAGAACTGAAGCTGCTCCAGACCGAAGTCTATGCGGAGATGACCCGCTCGAAGTTGAACGTGGACAAACTGCTGCTGCGCCAGCAGCAGGGATTCCTCTCCGTCATGCCGGGCGGCGCCAACCGTTTTGGAGAGCAGTTCGAGCGGGCGTTGCCGGCTTCTTCGGTGGCCAACCTCTATCCCTTCAACTATTCCGGCAAAACCGATTCCCATGGTTTTTACATTGGCCGTGACAAGTTCGGCAGCAACATCATCGTTGACCTCGACAAACGCGAGGACGACAAGACGAACGGCTCGTGCCTGATTTTGGGCAACAGTGGCCAGGGCAAGTCCTACCTGCTCAATCTGCTGCTTTGTAACCTGTTGGAATCCGGCAAACGTATTTGTTGCCTGGATCCCGAGCATGAACGCTACGACATTTGCCACAGCCTCGGTGGGACTTTTTCCGACCTAATGAGCGGCCAATACCGCATCAACCCCTTACAGCCCAAGACCTGGGATGATGGCAGCGATGCCGCGGCTGACAAGGAACTGCCGGCGGTGTTCTCCATAAAATCCAAACTCAGCCAGCATATCAGCTTCCTGAAGGATTGGTTCCGCACATACAAGGACTTCACCGACCGGGAAATCGACATCATTGAAATCCTCATCTCCAAGCTCTATGCCAAGTGGGATATTACGGATCAAACGGATTTCAAGAAGATGAAACCCACTGACTTCCCAATTCTTTCCGACCTGTATGACCTGGGCGAAGCGGAATACAAAACCGCCGTCCCCGCCGGCGACAGGCTCTATACCGCTGAAGCCCTGCGGGATATCCTGCTGGGGCTGCACTCCATGTGCAAGGGCGCCGACGCGGTCATCTTCAACGGCCACACGAACATCGAGTCCAGCCGCTTTGTGGTGTTCGGCGTGAAGTCCTTGCTCCAAGCCAGCCGCAACGTGAAGGATACCATGCTGTTCAATATCCTTTCGTATATGTCGGACCTGCTGCTCACTGAAGGCAATGCGGTTTGCGCGCTGGACGAGCTCTATCTCTTCCTGACAAATCCCGTGGCCATCGAGTACATCCGGGGCTTTATGAAACGATGCCGCAAGAGGGATTCCCTCGTTATTCTGGCCAGCCAGAATCTGGAGGACTTCAACATCGATGGTATCAGGGAGCTCACGAAACCGCTGTTCTCCATCCCGACCCATGTTTTTCTGTTCAACGCAGGCAACATCGATTCCAAATTCTATATGGACACCCTGCAAATTGAGGAATCTGAGTTCAAGCTCATCCAGTATCCCCAGCGCGGCGCCTGCCTGTACAAGTGCGGCAACGAGCGGTACAACCTGCTTGTCCACGCACCGGAACACAAGGCCCGGCTGTTTGGGAAGGTGGGTGGCAGGTAGTGGCCCTTCCAGCAGTGGCGGTCAAGGCCGCCAAGGTTGCCGCCTCGATGCTCACCACCGAGGAAGGCCGCAAAACCCTTGGCAAAATCGTCATCGTCCTGCTATCGCCCATCATTTTTCTGGCGATTCTCATTTTTGTATTTCTCCAGGGCGGCAGCAAGCACAACAACGACATGATCCATCTTTGCTTTTATGGCGGCGAAATCCCTGCCTATACGCCGGCCGACTTCAACGACTACATCTCCGATATGCGAGGTAGTTTTGGACTACTCGACGCGCAGATTACCGATGCGAACACATTGGCAGAGGGTAAAACGCTGGATTCGATTCGCGTGAAGTCCATTTTTTATGCTCTGTACTTCGGGCTTGAAACACCATCCCGCCGCGACCATAAAACCTTCGTGTCCTGCTTTTACACCATGGAGGAACGCACCCGCGAGGTGGAGGTGACGAACCCGGACTATGACCCCGCCGATCCTGACAGCACCGAACCGGAAACCATCACTGTGGAGGAAACATACGAAGTGATGGTGCCGACCGCCTCCCTCACGACTATATACGCCAATATCGCTTCAAAAATGGGTATCTCTGCCTCCTTCGAGCAGAAAACCAATGCGGCGGAAATCCACTTCATCATCGCTGGGTTTTATGACGGCAGCCCCGACTACGACCCCAACATGGAGTTTGTGGGGCTGGATGGTTTCGTTTCGCCTGTCGGGCCCAGTTGGCGGTCGATGGTTTTGGGGCCTGATGCAGAGTTCGGCAACCGCATCGATCCCATCAATGGCTCCAATGACTTCCACCGCGGCCTCGACATGAGCGGCCCGGTCGGCCACCCAATCTACGCCTCGCTCGATGGCGTGGTCATAGCAGCGCAGGACCACCCAAGCTGGGGACTCTATATCAAAATCGACCACGGCGGTGGCTTCACCACGCTGTATGCACACAACTCCAGGCTGCTTGTCACGGTGGGCACCAGCGTCACTGCCGGGCAGCAGATTGCGGAGATGGGCAGCACCGGCCGTGTTACCGGCCCCCATTGCCACTTCGAAGTGCAGGAGGGCAGCGAGCTTGTGAACCCACGCAAGTACATGCCATAGCCGGAAGGAGAAAAACATGCTGCAAATCAAGGCCAAGCTCAGCCACAAGCCGAGCAGACTGTTTGAACATGAATGTGAAATCGTAAAAGTGGTAGAGTTGGATGCCACGGCATTTGATGCCTTTGTCAATGACCCCCTCAGAGACCAGGACTTCATCACGGAAAACAAAGAGATGATGTGCCAGGACCCCGAGGGTGCATACCATTGCCTGCTGGTGCTTGGCGCCGGCAGGGCAGATGGTGTGCTGGTGGAAGCGGAAGGGTATGATTTCGCCCGCTATGCAGCCTATGTGCCGCACGCCAGAGCTTACATCGAACAAGAGTCGCGGCACTTCGCTGATGAATGCATGGGGATTACCCCCAACGAAGATGGCTCTATCTCTGTTTATCTCGAGGATATTGAAAACTACACCGGGGCGTCTGTTGACGCCGACAATTGCCTTGCGCAGATATTCTGCGAGACATTGGAAAAGGACCACCGGGTAGCGGAGGCCTCCCGGGCCGACTGTTATGGCTGCATCAGCATCACACCAGGCCAGAACATGGCGGCCGACAACCGCCTGCGCGATGCCGAGGAACGTGCGAATACATTGGACGAGATCCTTGGCGCGGTCAGCAACCACATCGGCAGCGAAAAGCTGTATGAAATACTCCGCCAGGACTCCCAGCTCAGCGATGAAAAAATCACTGGGGCCGGGTTTGACCTTGAGGACTACTACCCGGCAGAGCAGCCGGAGGCCGGGCAGGATATGACCTTGTGAGCCGCCCGGCGTTAAGAGAAAGGATTTGTTCATGGTATTTGTTATCGTAACTCTGATGATGGCGGGGCTGCTCATTCTTGGCACTACCGGCATCGGCTGGGGCTCCATCACCTTTGTGCTTAACCATCTGTTCGATCTCGAATGATCAATTGCCCTGTGGATGTGTTGGTAGTAGCCAATAGCTTTCCCTGCCCTCATGTGGTAGTGTTTGGCTTGCACTGCATCTAACTTGAATCAGAAAAGATAAAAAATGATAAGAGGTGAAATATATGCCAGTCATACAACCCAAGCCGGTCACCATCGATGGCGTAACCTACGGCTCATACGCCCAGGCTGAAAAAGAGTTGGGGCTCTCCAAAGGTTCCATATCCAAGCGAATGGCCAGGGAGAAAGCCCAGGCCGAAGCTGAATTGGGCGGCGCGGCTCCCACCCTTACTGATGCGGGTCCCACACATGCCCAAACGGATGCCCAAGATGACGCAAAGCAAAGCGACCAGACCCGTCCGCCCATTGGAGCCGCTGATACCTTGGAACATGACAGCGGTCAGCAGGCTGGTTTGGCTGAAAGTAACTGCACCGCCGCCGATGGAGAGGAAAAATCTCTCGTCTACGATGGTGTGGAGTACAAAACCCGCAAGCTGATGGCCGAGGCCCTCGACGTCGATTACCTGAAGCTGAACGCCTATCTTCGCAAGTATGACGATGTCGATGAAGCCGTGGAAAAGTGCTTGAGCGGGGAAACATCCCTCAGTGTCAACTACAATGGCACCATGTTCCGTTCCTTCAAGGCACTGTGTGATACCTACAATATTTCGCCGGGCCTCGTCCGGCAAACCGCACTTTTCCATGAAGTTGATAAGCTGGATGCCTTCGACGACCTGGCAACGCTGCGCGAGGTGGGCCGGGTCAACGAGGACATCACCCTCACCTTCATCCCCATGTGTGTCCTGCAGGGTGTCCCATACCGGGGCGCCAAAGACATGGCGGAACAGTTTGGCTTGGACCAGTACGACCTTTCCATGCGTATCAAGAGCGATGGGCTCGTCGAGGCCCTCCAGCATCTGCAAAAAATGCAGACCTTAGCCTTCCATATCGATGGTGATGATGGAATTGTCACCATGGAGGATATCGCGGAAGAACTGGCCAATAGCTCCGAAGAACACTTCGAAATCCATCGGGAGGATGTCCCTTTGTACCCAAGGCTGCAGGATATTGACATCGTCATGCAGTGTTATGATGTCGAACCGGTAAGGGATTCCATCGGCAGCGGGCAGTATTCCCAGGAGTACCAGGGCGAGCCGGAACAAGGCCAGGAACAGGAGATGTACTGATATGAGGATATTCACCAAGATGGAGCGTAAGGTCTGCAGCTATGACGACCAGGCGGCCGCCGATCATCATCGGACGATTGCGCACGATGAACCCGAGTTTGCCACCTACTGAGAAAGGAATTTGAATGAAAAATGCCAATATCACCATCCCTTTCGAGGATGAAAAATTACAGGCGCTGCGGCTTTTTGCCGGGAAAAAGGACGCCGACATTGACAGCGAACTGGGCGACGCCATCCAGAAGCTGTATGAAAAATATGTCCCCAAGGATGCCCGCGAACTGGTTGAGATGATGGCCGGCGCCGATATGCCCAGGGGAAAGGCAGCAGTGAAGAAAGCCGTGCCGGCCAAGATGGCGACCGTCAAACGGGAACCTATAAAAGATGGTTTGGCCAATTCAGGCATCCTGGACTCCGGTACGCCGGGCAGTTCCGCAGCCCATGGCAGCCAGAACAAGATATAGGTAAACCGTCGTGCCATAAAGGGAGATGCCGATATGACCACACAATTCGTCGTCCATGAATTAAACCGCCCATTCAAATACTATTACACGCTTACATCAGAACCGATATCCTCGACCAAAATACTATATGACGCCATTGAATATGCCGCCGCCAATGGATGTTCCATTGAACATGCGTTTGATGAATCACAACACCTGACGCCATACCCTGAGCTATGTGACATTGAATCCCTTCCGCCGGCGGATAAATACGTCTATTATGATCTGCACAACTGCCTTATGGGCGAAAACAACAGTCCGCAGCCGCCACCGATGGAGGTCATGCCCGACGCGGCGGTCTTGGATATACACAGAATCAAGCTGATGCAATCCTACAAATACTCCCTCGCCAGTCTGATAAAGACAGAGCGGCGCAGCCATGAATGGCTCGGCCACGCCGATGTACAGATGGATGTGCTTCCGCTGAACCGCCTTTCCTATCACCTTTTGGATGAAACGGTACAAGCCGAATGGCGGGATGTTCTCAACGCGAAGGTCGTTGCCGTGCAGTACCACCCGACGCAGCCAGGGCATCGTATCTACAGAGTCACCGGGATAAACCCCGGTCGCCTCATGGGTTTCCACGCCGCCGTGGCGGGTGAGGTGGCCAAAGAGCTCCAGTGGGAGCACGAGGTTGAAAGCATCGTTGCCGCGTGCAAAGCCGCCGCTGAGTTCAATATTGGCATCTATCCTGAGTCAGCCTATCCCTGGGCAATCGAAAAATGTGATGAGCCCGAGGGCATAACCACCCGGATATATACTGACGAATATAGCATCCGCAACGGCTTTGTCTACAAAGATATTGCCCTAGTGCAACAGGTAGAGGGCGGCGATGAATGGCTGGCGCTGAAAAATAGGCCGGAGGGATGGGTCGCGTTTGAATCCTATTCGCTTGCCCACATGATGGATAAGCATGGGGAAGCCTACGCCATCGACCTCATTGAGCAACTGGCTGGCACCGATCTGGAACACCTGATGGACAGGCCGGGGCCTGAACTGGAACCTGACACTGGCCATAGGCAAGATGAGCCCACCATGTGAATGCGGCATTGGCTCGGCAAACTAAGCACAACGCAGCCGGTATTAATTGGGCTGCGTTGTTTTGTAACCGCTTTGTCACTGGCTATTTGCAAACCCAACTGCCATAGTGTGGTTGCCAAAAGGCAAAATAGAATGAAGGAGTGAATAAAATGAACACCAGACATGCAATGCCCGCTGTCCATCCCGTTTATGATTTCGAGAACAATGAGCCAACCCGTCTTACCGGACTCACCGCCAAGCTGCTTACTGGCAAACAGATGTTCGACATAGCGGTTCAGACAATGACAGACTACACGGACGTGATGGGTCCAGATGGCGATGGTCCCACTCTCGGCCTGCTGAACCAGGCTCTGACGATTCTTGCCACCCTCGCCGGGATTGATGAACTGGAACTTGCCGCAACAAAACAGAGAATCAACGAAGGAAAGAATGAGCCAACCGATGGCCTGGGTACCATAAGCCCCGACGCCTGCATCGAAACCCTCTGTAGCCTGCACAAGCTATCGGTAGGGCTGAACGAGGAATTTGAGCAAGACGTTTTACTGGACTTCGGGATTTTCCTGGCTGAGTTTTACGATTCATGGCATGACGAAACCGCGTGATACACTGCACAGGCCATAGTTTGGCCGCGTGTGCCCCTAAAATAGAACCAGTAAGCCCCCACCCCCTCGACAGGAGAGAAGCCCCTGCCGGGGGATTTTTTGCGGGTGTTTCCGCAGCTCCCAATACCCCAAAAGGGCGCCTGAACCCCCCGGTAGATTTTTGAGCGGGATAAAGGCGCGGGGTCAAAACACTCCCCGCGCCGGGATACACCGCCCCGCAATGCGGGTCGGAAGGGCTTTTGGGAAGGGGTCACTTTTGGGGGCGAGGGGTCACCTTGTGGGTCACTTTACACAACAAACACACTGATTCGCCGGTTTTACTGGTTACCAGCAGGGATACGCAGAAAAAGGAAGGAGTGAGAGCCATGGCCACGGATAAGCCCAAATTTGCGCTGAGAATGTCCCCCGAAACAGAAGAACTGGTCAAGAACCTGTACAAGCAGGACAATTGCAAAAGCCGGACCGAATTTATTGAAAAGGCCATCCACTTTTATGCCGGGTACCTTGCCTCTCAGGATGCCACAGAATTCCTCAGCCGGGTTTTGCTCAACATGATGAAGGGAATTGTGCAGGATAGCGAATACCGTGTGCGGCAAAACCTTTTCAAGCTGGCAACCGAAGTGGGGCTGAACACCCGCGTTATTTCCACCTACGAGGGCATTGACGATATCCGGCTGTCCAGAATCCGCGGCGCCGTGGTGGCTGACCTCAAACGCACCAATGGCCAACTGCGGCTGGAGGATGCGGTGCGGGACAAGGGATGGATTGACAAGGTGAACAGCGGTGCCGAGTAATGGCACGGCTGATTTTGAAATGCCCATACCTTGCGCCCGGCAGCGGCACCGACCGTGGCGGCTATGCTATCTACATCGCCACCCGCGATGGCGTGGAAATCATTCCAAATGAAAAACGTGGTCTGCACAGCTCACACAAGCAGCACACCCTTATTGACCGGCTGCTGCTGGATTACCCTGATGCAAAAGAATCCTTTGAGTACGAGGATTACATTGCGAACCCCACCATAGCGAACGCCTCCGATTTTATCACCCGCACACTGGAGGATCATTACATCAGCACCCAAGGGCGCGAGGGCTATGCGGCATACATCGCTGAGCGTCCTCGAGTCGCCAGGGTGGGTGAGCACGGATTGTTTGGGCAGGATGATGGCCCGGTCAGCCTGTCACAAGTGGCAAAAGAGATTCGTGAACACCCCGGAAATGTATGGACGCCCATTCTGTCGCTGCGGCGTGAGGATGCCGCCCGGCTGTGCTATGACCAGGCCGGCAACTGGCAGGCGCTGCTCCGGGCCCATGCCGAAACATTTGCGCAAAACATAAAAATCCCTGCCGGTGACCTGGTGTGGTATGCGGCGTTTCATGACGAAGGGCATCACCCCCATGTCCACATGCTCTGCTACTCCCGCAATCCCTCCAAAGGCTTTCTCACCGTTGACGGTATCCGCGGCATCAAGTCGACTCTGGTGCGGGATATTTTTCGTCATGAACTGAACGAAATCTATCAGCAGCAGACCTTGTACCGTTCCGAAGTAAGCGAAGCCGCTGAAAAAATGCTGCGGCAGCTCGCCACCGCAATGGGTTCCGGCGTGCTGAACAATGACGCGGTAACACAGCTCATGGCAGACCTTTCCAGCCGCCTCAAGTTTCATAGTGGAAAAATGGTATACGGTTATCTGCGCCCGCCTGTAAAAGCCATCGTGGATAGCATTGTGGATGAGTTGGAGAAATCTCCTCTGGTTGCTGACGCCTATGCAAAATGGTGTGATGCCAGGCAGGAAATCATCCACAGCTACCAGAACATGTCCGAGCCGAGCGTACCTCTATCGCAGAATAAGGAGTTCAAACAAGTTCGGAATCTGGTGGTGAAGGAAGCTGTCCACCTCCTGCGTGGCGATTACACAATTGAGCAGCCGAAAGTCGATGCAGCGGTATCCGGCGCCCACGACGATGCGGCCGATCCGGGTTCGCCATGGGTGGAGCAGCTGGACGCACCCCCTCATGACGCCACAGGTTTTGATGCAGAAGATTCCCCGCCCGACGATTTTGCACAGCTTGCTGATGTTGATGAGCCAGATAATATCAACGAGCAGCGCCCCTATGTGGCGTGGACAGAACAATACAAGCAGGCGCTTGGATACCTGTATGGCACCAAAACACTGGAGCCCAGCTACGATGATGCCTATGAGGTTCTGTTGGATGAGGCGGGCGCGGGAAACGCGCTTGCCATGCATGATTTGGGGAGGATATTTGAAAAGGGGCTTGGCAGGGATATCGACTTAGAGCAAGCCAATGCCTGGTATGAAAAGGCTTTAGCAACGCTACTGGTTGTCGAGCCCCATTCACCTTTAAAACCAAAAAAGAATCAGAAGGATGCGCCGCTCAAATATGTTCAGTACCGCATCGGTAAAATGTTCAATGCCGGGCTCGGTATCGGGCAAGACCATGCAACAGCAGCAGATTGGTTCAAAAAATCCGCCGCGCAGGAGTACAGGTATGCGCAGTATTCCCTTGGGTGCCTTTATCGTGATGGCAAGGGCGTGCCCCAGGACCACGCCCTTGCATTCCATCTGTTCGAAGCATCCTCCGAGCAGGACTTCCCATACGCCTCCTACGAATGCGGAAAAATGCTGCGCGATGGGGTTGGCACGGAGAAAAATGATAGCCGTGCTGATTTGGCCTTTGGCGAGGCGTTCGCAGGGTTTTGCCAGATGGAATCAGAACGAGCGGATGACAACCTGCAATACCGCATCGGCTGGATGCTGCTCACAGGAACCGGCACCGAAAAGAACCTGGCGGAAGCCGCTGTCTATTTTGGAAAAGCCGCCAGGCAGAACAATCCCTTTGCGCAGTACCAGTTGGCAAAGCTGATACTGGCCGAGGAAAATCCGGACGCGCAAAAACTTGATGAAGCCATCGGGTTATTAACGCGAGCCGCTGATGTTGGGTTGGACAATGCACAATACGCTCTCGGCAAACTATATCTGAATGATCCGCGTATAAAGGATATTGCCGCTGCGGTCTTCTGGTTACATCAGGCAGCGGCGACCACAAAGAAAAACCCCACCGGCAACCAGTTTGCACAATACCGGCTTGGGAAGCTGCTCCTGGCTGGGCTGGATATTCAGCAGGACATCCCGGCCGCGCTGTCATGGCTGGAGATGTCCGCAAACCAGGGAAACCAGTTTGCGCAATATGCCCTCGGCATGGCCTGGCTCCGTGAGGAACAGGCCGGCGTTGATGCGTCAAAAACGGTTCCTTGGCTTCTGCTTGCGGCAGAGCAAGATAACCAGCATGCCGCCTACCAACTGGGAAAACTGTTTCTGGCCGGCGAGTTGGTCGAAAAAGATGCCTCCACAGGTCTGCACTGGATGCATGAAGCGGCCAAAGCCGAAAGCCAGTACGCGCAATACGCACTCGGCAAATTCTACTTGTTTGGCGACGAGGATTTGCGCGATGAAGAAGCGGCGGTCCATTGGCTGACGCTGGCCGCGCAGCAGGGCAACATCTATGCGGCGTTCCTGCTGGAGCAGCGTGAGCAATGGCACCGCGGCGCTGTGATCATGGCCGGTACCCGCCTGC